>Ga0194127_10000582_pt1 | contig 58263 bp, 59 predicted proteins | sample TA2KigC100mmetaG_FD_148624 | JGI IMG/M metagenome (GOLD analysis project Ga0194127, IMG submission 148624) | Freshwater microbial communities from Lake Tanganyika, Tanzania - TA2015036 Kigoma Deep Cast 100m | ecosystem: Environmental > Aquatic > Freshwater > Lake | place: Tanzania: Lake...
AAAGGTCTTCGTTCTCGCGGGGTCAAGAGACTTCACGGGGGCCGCGGCACTCTGTGCAAACGCCTGCTTGAAATCGGGTGCAGGAGCTGTTGTGCTCGGGGTCCCGGAGTCGGTATTTCCGATCGTCGCAAAGAAAGTCGCTGAGCCAATCGTTGTTCCTTTGGCGGCTACCAAGGATGGCACACTGGGGCGTGGGGCGGTGACGAAGATCCATGAACGGTTGGCATGGGCGGATGTGGTCGTGATCGGCCCAGGTCTCTCGCAGAACGAGGAGACTGCCTACGTCGTTTTGCAGGTGCTGAGATCTGGCTTTGAACGAATCGTGCTTGATGCCGACGGGTTGAACATTGTGGCGACCCGCGGTCTGGGTTTCTTCCGCCGAAGCCAATCGCGATTCATTCTGACTCCGCACGCGGGGGAACTCTCACGAATCACAAAAATTCCATCATCCATGATCGAACAGAACCGGATCGAGATCGCCCGATCGACTGCGAAGAAGACGGGGGCTACCGTCGTCCTCAAAGGTGCTCCGAGCGTCACTGCCGGTCGCGATGGTCTCGTCTACATCAATTCCACAGGAAACCCTGGAATGGCCACGGTGGGTTCAGGGGACGTTTTGGCAGGTCTCATCGGCGGCCTGTGGGCACAGGGGGCGGAAGAGGTGTCTGCGGCTGTTGCCGGAGTTTACGTTCACGGCCTGGCAGGTGATCTGGCTTCAGCGAAACTCGGTGAGCGAAGCATCGTCGCGGGTGATCTCGTCGCGCTGACGCCGCATGCGTTCAGCCAGGTGGGGGGCAAGTGTTGAGGATGAAGAAATTCCTCACCTTCCAATTCCCCTTCATTCTGTGGATGATCTGCATTCTTGGACTCTCTTCGATCCCGAGTTTTCCCACGTTCAAAGCACTTCTTTCGCTGGACAAGGTCGGCCATATCGTGATGTTTCTGATTCTGACTTGGCTTGCGTGGCGGGCGTTCCATTTTCAGGATCGAGTTGAATGGCTGCGCAGGCATGCCCTGCTCTCCGGTTTTCTGTTCGCCGGATTCTATGGCGGCGCCACTGAGATCTATCAAATGGCCCTTCCGAATCGCACGGCCGATATCTATGATGTTGTCGCAAACATCGTAGGGGCCGGGATATTCTTCGTGTGGCGTGTGTATCGTCGCCGTTCGGCTGGCCAGGCGTCTGGGTCGTAGCTCACGAAGAATGCGTTTGACAACTGTGCATTTTCTCCATATATTTTACGCAGACAAGTAAGCAAAGCTGGAGATTCCTTCAATGGTTCGCAAAAACCCAAAAGTCGACCTCAAATTCAAGTATCAAAAGACATTTGAGGTTTCATTGATGATCGCCCTGGCGCTGATGATCGTGGCCTTCAAGTTTTTCCCGGATGTTGAGAAGCCGAAGGGAATTCTCGCCGCCCAGCAGGAGATCGTCGACGTCGAGGATATCGAGATCACGAAGCAGGAGAATCGTCCACCTCCGCCCCCGCGTCCACCCATCCCGATTGAGGCGCCGACAGACGATGCGCTTGATGACATCGAGATCAGGGATACGGAAATAAACGTTCGCGAAGAAGTAGCTCCGCCGCCGCCGAAGCAGGAGGAAGAGGAAGAAGTGTACTTCGTGGCAGTGGAAGATTTGCCCGAACCGATCGGCGGAATTGCCGCAATTCAACGGGCCGTGGTCTACCCCGAGATTGCGAAGCGGGCGGGAGTCGAGGGCACGGTCTTCATCGAGGCGTTCGTTGATGAATCAGGAAGTGTCACCAGGACGCTCGTCGTCAAGGGTATTGGCGCCGGTTGTGACGAAGCGGCTCAGGAAGCCGTGATGAAGACGAAATTCAAGCCCGGCAAACAGCGCGGGAAGCCGGTGAAGGTGCGGATGTCCATCCCCATTCGGTTCAGACTGCAGAAGTAGCCGAACGCGCCACATCGTGGTTTGTCAATCCGCCGTGGGAAGAAAACCGCGGCGGATTTTTCTTGATATGATCATTCGGGATAATTCCAGAGCGTGAGATTCACACTTCTCCAGACTGACGGGAGAGCGAGAGCGGGGCGAATCGAAACCGATCACGGTGCCGTCGAAACTCCGGTGTTCATGGCCGTGGGAACTCAAGGGGCCGTGAAGGCGATTCAACAGCGAGAGCTCGAGGAAGTGGGCGCGCAAATCATCCTCGGCAATACGTACCACCTCTACTTGCGCCCGGGAGAGTCGCTGATCGAAAAGGCCGGAGGACTCCATCGGTTCATCAACTGGAGACGCCCCATCCTCACCGACAGCGGCGGCTACCAGATATTCAGCCTGTCCGATCTCAGAACGATCGAGGAGTCCGGCGTGAGCTTTCGATCGCATCTCGATGGAGGGCTCCACCGGTTCACTCCCGAATCCGTCGTGACGATTCAGCGACAGCTTGGATCGGACATCATGATGGTTCTTGACGAATGCGCTCCCTACCCTTGCGAGCGGGAGTATGCAGAGGCGTCGAATGAGTTGACACTCCGCTGGGCGGAACGGTGCAAAATGCAGTTCGAACGGGAGGCGCCGCGATACGGGCACAGCCAGGCCCTGTTTGGGATCGTTCAGGGAAGCGTGTACCCCGATCTCAGAGAGCAGAGTGCGCGTTCGCTGGTGACGATGGAGTTTGATGGTTACGCTCTAGGGGGATTGGCGGTGGGCGAACCCGCAGAAACAATGTACGAGATGATCAGCATCACGGAACCGCACTTGCCGGATCACAAACCACGCTACCTGATGGGAGTGGGAACTCCGGCAAATCTGCTGGAGGCAGTCGAACGAGGGATCGATATGTTCGACTGCGTGATGCCGACCCGAAACGGACGAAACGGAATGATGTTCACGCGCAGTGGAACCATCAACCTGAGAAATGCGGTACACAAGGAAGATCTTTCACCGGCCGATGAGGATTGTTCGTGCTATACCTGTCGGTCGTTCTCGAGGGCATATTTGCGACACATTTTCGTGTCGCGGGAAATCCTCGCCCTCCAGCTCGCCACTATCCACAATCTTGCCTTCTATAACTGGCTGATGTCGTCCGCGCGTACGGCAATTCTCGAATCACGCTACGCGCAATGGAAAGATGCAACATTGAGAAACATGCAACACCCCGAAACCATGCAGACACACTGACAAATCACCATCACGTTTGACGGAGGACTCCTTGATCACCGATTATGTCATCCTCATGGCACAACCCCAGGGCGAAGGGGGAAGCGGTTTGACGAGCACGCTCATCATGTTCGCGCTCATCTTTCTCATCTTCTATTTCATGATTATCCGCCCACAGCAGAAGAGACAGAAAGAACGTCAGAAGATGCTCGACGCCGTCAAGAAAGGGGACAAGGTGGTAACGTCCGGCGGGATTCACGGCACCGTCGTCGGACTGGAAGAAAAAACATTGTTGGTTCAGATTGCCGACAACGTGAAAGTGAAAATTGAACGCGGTTCGGTTACGGCGATCACGCGTGAGTCGGAGGGTTCCTAAACGATTCCTGATGTGTCATCCGGATCGTCTGACACGGAGACCACCATGACAGAAAAGATGACTTCTCACTTCAATACCATCGACCAGGCCATCGAAGAAATTCGTTCCGGGAAGGTCGTCATTGTTGTGGACGACGAGGATCGTGAGAATGAGGGCGATTTTGTCGTGGCGGGATCGGAGGTGACTCCCGAGGTCGTCAATTTTATGGTGAAAGAGGGGCGAGGAGTCCTCTGTGCCCCCCTTTCGTCAAAACGCGCCAAAGAGCTCGCGCTCGCGCCGATGGTGGAATCGAACACCTCCCTTCATGAAACCCCGTTCACAGTCTCGATCGACTATATCCACGGAACGACGACGGGAGTGTCGGCCGCTGATCGGGCCGCGACAATCAAAGCCTTGATCGACCGTAACGCGAAGCCGAGCGACTTCGCTCGCCCCGGGCACGTCTTCCCGCTGCGCGCATCCGACGGAGGCGTGCTCCGCCGGGCGGGTCATACGGAAGCCGTCGTGGACCTCTGCCGGCTCGCGGGTCTTCCGCCCGTTGGCGTTCTGTGCGAGATCCTGAACGAAGATGGATCCATGGCACGTGTTCCAGATCTCACGAAGATCGCCAAACAGTTTGACCTCAAAATCGTTACCGTCCGAAACCTGATCGAATACCGGATGGAACGAGAGAAACTCGTTCACAGAATCGTTTCCACCCACCTCCCATCCAAGATCGGCTCGTTTGAGCTGCATCTCTATCGGAGTGATACGGACGAAAAGGAGCACCTTGCCCTCGTGAAGGGGGAGATCTCTCCTGATCATCCGACGTTGGTCCGCGTCCACAGCGAATGTCTTACCGGAGACGTCTTTGGATCGCTTCGCTGTGATTGCAGCGACCAGCTGTCTGCGGCTTTGAGTATGGTCGAACGGGAAGGCCGGGGCGTGGTGCTCTATATGAGGCAGGAGGGACGGGGCATCGGTCTGCAAAACAAGCTTCGCGCGTACAAGCTCCAGGATGAAGGGTGGGATACCGTCGAAGCCAATGAGAAGCTCGGCTTTCGACCGGATCTGCGCGACTACGGTATCGGGGCGCAAATCCTGAAGGACCTTGGGGTCGGCAAGATGCGGCTGATGACCAACAATCCCAAAAAAATCATCGGCCTGGATGCATACGGGCTTGAAATCGTCGAACGGATCCCTCTCGAAATCGATCCCAATCTCGTCAATCAGAACTACCTGGCGGCCAAACGAGACAAGCTTGGCCATCTCATCCTGATCGATAAGCCGAAACAATCGCCATAATTCCCCATTGCGCTCTTCGAGCGCTGTCTGATCTCATCTGCTCTCCCTGCGTGGTATGCACGAACAAAGTGCCGAAAACATCCAACACATCCTGAGTCAAGCGCTCTCGCGTGGCGGCGAATTTGCCGAGATATTCTATGAACGCACGCAGTCGACCTCCATCAGCTTCAACGAGCGGAAGGTGAAGGGGATCTCCAGCGGAGTCTCCGAGGGGATCGGGATCCGCGTTGTGTCAGGGGAGAGGACCGGTTACGCTTACAGCGACGATCTTCTGAGAAGGGGAGTTTCGGCTATGTGATTTACATCCGGCCCGAGCATTACGAGAGAGCGTCCGCCGCGTTGGGGGTGTAGGAAGGATCAAGAAAGAATCCGCACTGCAGAGCGGTGGCCTGTTGATGCACTTCAGCGAGATGCCCCGGCTTCCAGCTTCACGCTGAACACGGCGTATGAGGTGCTCGGTTTTCCCCATTTTGTGCGGTCTCGGACTGAGATCTGTTTGCGGGGATGCTTGGTCCGCTCTCGAGGCCTTACGTCTCAACTACAATCTCTGAAATTCCTCCAACGTAAGCCGAGCCTGCTTGAGGATCTTCCTGAATGTACTTTCGGGAACATCCCCTGTGTGCATAGGGACATAGGTTTGCCTGCCGTCCGGATGGCGCAACACTTTGTGGGAGCCCGATTGTCGTCTCTCTTCGAACCCGGCCCGCAGGAGTTTTGCCAGAACCTCACGGGCGGAGAACGGCATCGTTGACCTCGATGGTAGAATAGAGTGTTTCTGATTCTACCGGCGCAGGCTCGCCGTTTGCCATCTTTTCTTCAATCCATAGTTTCACAAGGTCGATGGCAGCATTCCGGGCTCCATCAATTCCTGCGCCGTGTGTGGTGATATCCAGAGCGGGAATATGGGCATAGTAATAGCCCGCCGGAAAAGATGGGTCGGTGATTTTCTCATAGATGATCGAATATGTCATCATTGTTCCCTTCTCGCTTTGAAGCCCTTGTAAAGTAGAGTACTCCAGAGAGATAATCAACTAGAAGTCTGTCCGAGTAATATTTTTCAGTTGTTGAAGAAAACGAGTGATCGTGTATTATATTTGTAACCGTAGCGTCGATCCCAATCACCATCGAGTGCATCGCAATGGCAAACACGTACCATCCTTACGACGCGGACCAGCCTTTCCTGATGCCACCGTCGTTGACGGAGTGGCTGCCGAAGGACCACCTCGTCTATTTTGTAAGAGACCTCCTCACGGAGATCGATCTGTCACCGATCACCTGGATGTACGGGCGGGAAGAACGGCGCTATCCCCCGTATCACCCCATGGCGATGACGGGAATCCGTTTGTACGGGTACAGCACTGGGGTCACATCCTCTCGGAAGCTGGAGAAACGGTGTCAGGAAGACGTTGCCTTTCGTCTCCTGGCGGCCAAACGAGACAAGCTTGGCCATCTCATCCTGATCGATAAGCCGAAACAATCGCCATAATTCCCCATTGCGCTCTTCGAGCGCTGTCTGATCTCATCTGCTCTCCCTGCGTGGTATGCACGAACAAAGTGCCGAAAACATCCAACACATCCTGAGTCAAGCGCTCTCGCGTGGCGGCGAATTTGCCGAGATATTCTATGAACGCACGCAGTCGACCTCCATCAGCTTCAACGAGCGGAAGGTGAAGGGGATCTCCAGCGGAGTCTCCGAGGGGATCGGGATCCGCGTTGTGTCAGGGGAGAGGACCGGTTACGCTTACAGCGACGATCTTCGACTGGTGGCGTTACTCGAATCGGCACACGTGGCCGCCTGCGTTGCCTCCGGCGATGCCCGTGTCACTCCCCGACCCGCGCGGCAGATCGAAAAGATCGGCGCCCGCAGCAATCGTCCGTTGGATCTGGTTGATGCCTCCGCGAAGACCGGATTACTCTATCGCGCGGACGAGGCGGCACGGGAGTCCGATAGTCAAGTCAGGGAGGTAAGCTGTTCCTACGGAGAGAACACCCGGCGTATCTGGGTGGCGAATTCCGACGGGCTCTGGAGGGAAGCCGAGGACGACTTGTTCCGGATGTCCATCGCGGTGATTGTCGTGGAGGGCGGAAAGCGGGAGTCGGGGATGGAATTTCTTGGAGGTCGATTTGGATTCGAATACTTTGACGCGCATCCGCCGGAAACGGCCGCACTGAGGGCGACGGAACAGGCGATCACAAAATTGAAAGCACGTCCGGCCCCTGCGGGTCAGTTTCCAGTCGTCGTGAATGCCGGCTGGGGAGGAGTACTGGTGCATGAAGGGGTGGGACATGGCCTTGAGGGGGATTTCAACCGAAAGGGAACATCGATCTACTCAGGAAGATTCGGTCAATCGGTCGCGTCACCGCTCGTGACGATCATCGATGACGGCACGATTCCTAATGGACGTGGCTCGCTTCCGATCGATGACGAAGGGACTCCGATGCAACGAACCACGCTCATCGAACATGGCGTGCTGGTCGGGTTTCTGTACGATCGACTGAACGCGAAACTCGACGGCGTAGTATCCACGGGCAACGGGCGACGTGAGAGCTACCGACACATTCCGTATCCGCGAATGCGAAATACCTTCATCGCCGCAGGCACCGACACGCCTGACGATTTGATGCGTTCGGTGAAACGCGGAATCTTCGCAAAGCATCTTGGGGGAGGCCAGGTCGATATCGTCAGCGGCAACTTTGTCTTCGAAATCAGCGAAGGATATTTGATTGAGGGGGGAGAGATTACCGTTCCGGTCCGGGGGGCCAACCTCATCGGGAACGGACCGGATGCAATGCGCAGCGTGATTGGTGTCGGCAACGATCTCGAAATCGAAAAACGAGTCGGCTCGTGCGGCAAGGAGGGCCAGTATGTTCCGGTTGGCGTCGGTCAGCCCACGATCCTCATCCGGGAGATGACCATCGGAGGAACCGAATGGACCGGCTAGGGACAAGCCGTTTTCGATTTTCGCTTGCGTCTGAATTCAAATTCTCCTACTTTTTGGGTGGAAATGACGACCGGCCACCATCGATTGATGATGGCTTTTCTTTTTGATGTCGCTCCGTGATCGCAGGATGATCATGGAGTGCATTTGTTTTCAGGAGGTGCAATGGGAGACAACGGAAGCATCTACTTAACCCGCGAACGAATCGTCGAGCTCGAGCAGGAACTCCGCGATCTGAAGATCAACGGACGCGCGGATATCGCTCAGAAGATTGCCGACGCGCGAAGCTACGGTGACCTGAGCGAGAATGCCGAATACGATGCCGCAAAAGAGGCCCAACAGCATCTCGAACTGCGCATCGCCAAGCTCGAGGAAACTCTCTCGCGAGCCCGCATCATTGAAAGCTCCGAGCTCCCAAACGACAAAGTCTATATCCTCTCTCTGGTCACGCTTCACGACCTCAAGACGGATGAGCAGATCGAGTATCGCCTCGTTTCTCCGGAGGAGGCCGATTTCGACAAGAACAAGATATCCATCACCTCCCCCATCGGAAAAGCCCTCATGGGAAGACGCGCTGGCGAGACGGTGCAAGTGAAAGTCCCTGCCGGCGTGCTCGAGTACAAAATCTTGCAGCTCTCCCGCTGACCGACCGAATGCCCGCCAATCTCGAACTCAAAGCTCACTACACATCGGCCGAAGATGCTTCCGCCATCGCCGCCAAATTCATCAAGAACGAACCGGAACTCCTGTTGCAGGTCGATACCTACTTTGACGTGCGCGACGGTCGACTCAAACTCCGGGAATTCGGTCTCGATGACGCCGAACTCATCTACTATCATCGATCCAATCAAAGAACGGAACGGATTTCGGAGTACTCCACTATCCCGATCCATGACGTCGAGGGTGTGAAACAACTTCTCAGCGGACGGCTCGGGCTGAAGACTGTGGTCGACAAACGTCGACTTGTTTTTCTTTACGAAAATGCGCGCATCCACATCGATATTGTGAAAGATCTTGGCACATTCATCGAGTTTGAGGTGATGGTGACCAGGGGACGAAGGCAGGCCCATCGCCTCATGCACCAACTCCGCGAGAAATTCGAGATTCGGGACGATCAACTCGTTGGACCATCGTATTCTGACCTGCTGATCGCAAAAGCCCCGACCGTGATATCCACGTTGAACCCTGAGACGCATTGATTGATCACCAACCGATCGGAGAAACATGAAATCGTGCATCAAAAACCTTTTCCTTGCAGTTCTCTTCCTTCTCCTGTATTCGGAGCTCCTGGCCCTCGAGCCGTCGGAACGCCCAAGAAATGTCATCGTCATGATCGGCGATGGAATGGGAGTCGCGCATATCACCGCGGGTCGCACGTTCAAGGGGAAGCTGGAGCTTGAGAATTTCAAGCACATGGGGTTGCTGCTGACGCACATCCCAGGAGAAAAGTACGTCGGTGAATCGGCCGGGGGCGCTTCGGCGATCAGCTGCGGCGTGAAGACATACTACGGGATTGCGGTACATCCTGACGGGACTGCGGCAGAATCGGTTATGGAAGTCGCCCAGGCCGCCGGCAAGGGGACCGGCGTCATTGTCACGTGCAGCATAACGGATGCAACGCCGGCTGCGTTCGTTGCGCATGTGAAGAGCAGAAAGATGGAATTCGAGATTGCCGAACAGATTGCGACCTCCAAAATGGACCTCCTTCTGGGGGGCGGCTGGGGCTGGTTTCTGCCGGAGTCGAAAGGGGGACGCCGCAAGGATGGGAAGGATCTGATCGGCGAGATGGAAAGTGGGGGATTCACGTTCGTCAAGGATGAGGAGGCATTCCGTCAGCTGAAGGCCCAACCCCAGCGCAAGATCCTTTTCCTGTTTGCGGAGAATCACGTTGGGAATGCTCAATCGCGTCGTCCCTCTCTTAAAGAGAAAACCGCCTTCGCCCTATCAATGTTTGAGAAGGGGAAGAATGGTTTTGTGCTCATGATTGAGGGTTCGCAGATCGACTGGGCGGCCCACGACAACAATTCCGATCAGATTCTGTTGGAAATGGCAGATTTTGACGACGCGGTGGGAGTCGCCATCGATTTTGTGAAACGGAATCCAGAAACACTTCTCATCGTCGCTGCCGATCACGAAACCGGCGGCTATGCATTGAACGACGGTTCCCTTGAAAACAAAACGGTCGTCGGGAAATTCACGACGGCCGGTCACACGGGCTCGATGGTTCCGATTTTTGCTATGGGTGTGGGTGCGGATGCGTTCACCGGGATCTACGATAACACAATGGTCGGAAAGAAGTTGCTGGAAATGTTGAAAGGGAAGAGAGGAAAATAAGACCTGCCGCTCTGCTGAATGATATAATTCCTCTTGCAAATGTCTCGCGTGAAGATTAGACTTGCATACAGCAGCTGCAATGAGTATATTATCGCCGTTGCTGATCCGGATTGCAGAGCTGATGTTCTGGGCCAGCAATTTCTGTCAGAGGCACCACAAGCGGGAATAGCTCAGTTGGTAGAGCGCAACCTTGCCAAGGTTGATGTCGCGGGTTCGAATCCCGTTTCCCGCTCTGTCCCGGCGCTTCTCGGTGACGGGACAAACCGACAATCCCGCTCTGCCGGGGTTGCCGTTGTTCACTTCCACGATGAACTTGCCCCGTTGCCACCAAATCCCACCTGGCAACGGGGTTTTTGTTATCCGGCAGGGGAGAGTCGGAGTGGAACGCTCGCAAGATTACTGATTGGCGCCGTACCCAAGTGGTAAGGGAGAGGTCTGCAAAACCTTTATTCGGCGGTTCGAATCCGCCCGGCGCCTCATGAGAATGCGGAATGTGGAATGTGGATTACGGAATGAGAGAACGTTCCGCAATCGGAATTCTGCATTCCGCATTCATCTTGCCGGGGTGGCGAAACTGGTAGACGCTCAGGACTTAAAATCCTGTGTTCCGCAAGGGACGTGCGGGTTCGAATCCCGCCTCCGGCACGAGCAGCGACAACAACTTTCCCAACATGCCGCAGTACATCGGCGCGATGAACACCATCGAACAGAGAAAAAAGACAGACGAGCTCAAGCCCTATCATCCAAAGATGGACCGCGCGGACGCCGAGATCTTCGGCATGATCGCCAAGCGAATCAAAGACGACGAAGATCTGGACAAACTGACGCAGGAAAAGCTTGAAACTCTCCACAGACGCTACGTCGTGCGTAAGTCGAAGCAAGACGCCGAGGAACTCTGGAAGAAGCTCACCGGTGGATCCTCGAAGGACAAAGGAGATTGATCGTGAACTATCGCCCTCTCGGCAAGACCGGCCTCAACGTATCAGAAATCGGATACGGCGCGTGGGGTATCGGCGGCGGCCTCTGGCACGGCGAATCCGATGCCGAATCCATAAAAGCCCTGCGCAGGGCAGTCGATCTGGGCATGAACTTCTTTGATACTGCGCTCTTTTACGGAGATGGTCATAGTGAGCGACTCATCGGCGCCCTGAGAAGGGAGTGTCGCGAGGAAATCCTCATCGCAACGAAAATCCCTCCGATGAATCGGAAATGGCCTGCGCGGGATGGAACGAAACTCCACGACGTGTTTCCTGCCTCCTACATCCGTGAATGTACCGAGACGAGCCTCGCAAATCTGGGGGTCGAACGGATCGATGTCCAACAGTTTCACGTCTGGAACGACGAATGGACGGACGATGAGGAGTGGATCGAGGAAGTCACCAGACTGCGCAATGAGGGAAAGATCCGGTTTCTGGGGATTTCCATCAACAACCACGAACCGCACAATGCCATCAAACTGATCCAATCAGGTCGGGTCGATACCGTTCAGGTGATCTTTAACATCTTTGATCAGAGTCCTGAGGATGCGCTGTTTCCGGTGTGTGAAAGATTCGGCATTGGCGTCATCGCCCGCGTTCCTCTGGATGAGGGAGCTCTGACGGGAAAAATCACTCCAACGACCCTGTTTGAAGAAAAAGAGTTCCGGAGCTGGTACTTCCGCGGAGATCGGAAAGCTGAAGTATGGGAGCGCGTGAGAACACTCGAGCCGTTGATGGGACCGGAGGCATCGACTCTGTCTGAGCTTGCACTTCGTTTCTGTCTGCACCATCGGGCAGTCTCGACCGTGATTCCGGGGATGAGAACGGTCTCCCACGTCGAAGCGAACTGTGCCGCATCGGACGGAAGAGCCCTTTCGGCCGAAATCGTTGAGAGACTTCGAAGTCACCGATGGGAGAAGAACTATTATCGCTGATGTTCGGAAGACCGAATTGTACGCGTGCGGAATATTTCCGCGCGTTTCTTGATTGTTCCCGTATTTTTGGCTATAATATCACACCTTTTTGAGAACAAGGGGCTCTTAGCTCAGCTGGCTAGAGCGCTACCTTGACATGGTAGAGGTCATAGGTTCGAGTCCTATAGAGCCCACACCGACACGATGTTGTTTGCCCGAGACTAGCGCGGAGGGGGAAGATCTCGTAATCGGACATTGCTCCGATTTTTTTTGTTTCTGACGAATGAGCACAATCACACTCACATTTCCGGATCGCTCAACAAGAGAATTCGAAAGCGGGACAGCGGGCCTTGCGATCGCACAGAGCATCAGCAGTCGCTTGGCAAAAGACGCGATTGCCGTGCTCGTGAACGACGAAGTTTGGGATCTTGGCCGCCCCATCAGTTCGGATGCTTCCGTTCGAATTCTGAAGTGGGAGGATGAGGGGGGAAAATACGCATACTGGCACAGTTCGGCCCATCTGATGGCGGAGGCAATCGAGGCCCTCTTTCCGGGAACGAAGTTTGGGATCGGCCCGCCGGTAGAGAACGGATTTTATTACGACATCGATACGCAAGATCATGCTCTGACCGCGGAAGATCTGCAGAAGATCGAAGAGAAGATGTATCAGTTGGCCGAGCGTGATGTTCCGTTCATCCGCGAGGAAACAGACTGGAAGAGAGCCGTTGAGTATTTCCAGAAGAAAGGGGATCCATACAAGCTTGAGCTTCTGAACGAGTTGCGCGATCAGCCGATCTCGATGTATCACTCGGGGAACTTCACCGATCTTTGCTACGGTCCCCATATCCCATCGACAGGCCGCATCAGAGCAATCAAACTGCTGAGCATCGCGGGCGCCTACTGGCGCGGGAATGAAAAGAACAAGATGCTCCAGCGCGTCTATGGTGTGACCTTCCCGACGAAGAAGGAACTTGACGAGCATCTGTTCCGACTCGAGGAGGCGAAACGGCGCGACCATCGTAAAGTGGGACAGGAGCTCGAGCTCTTTCTCCTGACACCGAAGGTGGGCGGAGGTCTGCCCCTGTGGTTGCCAAAAGGCACCGTTATCCGGGAAACACTCGAGAATTTCCTCCGAGTCGAGCAGAAGAAACGCGGCTATCTGCCGGTGGTGACCCCGCATATTGGGAATATCGAACTCTACAAGACAAGCGGTCACTACCCGTACTACAAGGAGAGCCAGTTTGCACCGATCGGTGTGGACGAAGAGCAGTACTTGCTCAAACCGATGAATTGTCCGCACCATTTTCAGATCTACGCGTCCAAGCCGCGCAGCTACCGCGATCTGCCGGTCCGTCTGGCTGAATTCGGCACGGTCTATCGATACGAGCAATCGGGTGAGCTCAACGGCCTGATCCGCGTCCGTTCGTTTACAGTCGATGACTCGCACATGTTTGTCCGCCATGATCAGTTGAAGGACGAACTGCTCTCTGTGATCGATCTGATCAAACACGTGTTCGTGACCCTCGGCTTCACGGATTTCAAAACCCGCCTCTCGTTCCGCGATCCGAAGAACCGGGACAAGTTTGGTGGGAGCGACGACCTTTGGGAACGCTCGGAACGTGAAATCCGCGAGGTTGCAGATGAATCGAAGCTCGATTACGTCGTCGCGGTGGGTGAGGCGGCGTTCTATGGGCCGAAGATCGATTTCATGGTGCGGGATGTTCTGGGGAGGACGTGGCAGCTCGGAACAGTTCAGGTCGATTACGTGATGCCGGAACGTTTCAATCTCGAGTATGTCGGGAGTGACGGCCAGAAGCACCGGCCCGTGGTCATTCACCGCGCACCGTTCGGCTCGCTGGAGCGATTCATCGGAATCATGATCGAGCACTTCGGTGGAGATTTTCCCCTCTGGCTGGCGCCGATTCAGGCCGTCGTCATCCCAATTACGGACAAGCACCTGGACTACGCCAAAGAGGTTTTTGCCGAGTTCAAGAGCGCCGGAATCCGTTGTGAACTTGACGACCGAAATGAGAAGGTTGGATACAAAATCCGGGAATGGGAAACGAAGAAGATTCCTTATATGCTGGTTGTCGGCGACAAAGAACAGGCGAGCGGAACGATCTCCGTGCGCCGGCGAATGAAAGGGGACATCGGCGCGGTCGACGCCCGTTCGTTCCTGCGTCAGGTACTTGATGTGATCGAGAACAAGCAACTCACACTATAGGAGATCTGCCTATTAAGCAGCAACGCGCACGTATCAACACCGAGATCAGAGTACCCCGCGTCCGCGTGATCGGAAGCGACGGTCAGCAGGTTGGTCTCCTTCCGACCAGTGAAGCCATCCAGATGGCTGTGCGGGAGGGTTTGGACCTCATCGAAATCGTACCGAACGCCGATCCGCCGGTCTGCAAACTGATGGATTTCGGCAAGTACAAGTACGAATTGGCGAAGAAGGAGAAGCTTCAGAGGAAGCACCAGCATGTCACCCTTGTGAAGGAGATACGGTTCCATCCGAATACCGACACGCATGACTTCGATTTCAAGGTTCGCCACGCGAGAGCGTTCCTCGAAGATGGGCACAAGGTGAAGGCGACGGTCGTCTTCAAAGGGCGCGAGATCACCTACAAGGAGCAGGGAGAGTTGTTGTTGAACCGTTTTACGGAAAAAGTGGAAGATCTTGCCAAGGTGGAGCAGGCTCCGAAAATGGAAGGACGCCAGATGATCGCCTACTATGTCCTCGATCGGGCGAAAAAGAAGAGTTCAGAAAAAGCAAAACAGAATACTTAGTGATCGCGAAGGGATTGAGATCATGCCAAAGATGAAAAGCCGCCGAAGCGCCGCGAAGTGCTTCAAAGTCACCGCGACGGGCAAAATCAAGCGGCGGAAAGCGTTTCGAAGTCACATTCTTACAAGCAAATCGAGAAAGCGAAAGCGCCATTTGCGGAAGCCTGGATTGGTTTCGAAAGAAGAGACGCTCCGCGTCAAGAGATTCTTACTCGCGTAACGTACGATTGAAGGAAGAAGTCTATGCCACGTTCACAAAATAAGGTCGCGTCTCACCGTCGACGAAAGAAGGTTCTCGAGCAGGCAAAAGGATACTGGGGTGCGCGAAGCAAGGTGTACACGATTGCCAAGCACCACGTTGAGAAGGCGCTCTCACACGCGTACAATGATCGGAGACTCAAGAAGAGAGAATTCCGCGGTCTGTGGATTACGCGCATCAACGCAGGGGCCCGCCTTCACGGTACGACCTATGCAAAACTGATGTCGGGACTCGAGGAAAAGCAGGTTGCGATCAACCGAAAAGTGCTCGCCGATCTCGCTGCAAACCATCCTCAGACGTTTGCGGAGATCGTGAAGTTCGCTGTCGCTTGATCCTGATAATCTTCCCACATGCTCAGACAATTGGTGAAATCACCCGTTGGGGATGGTCCGGCGTCCGTGGGAAGACTTTTCCGTTGCAGTGATTGTTCCCCTCTCATCGCCAATCTCGGAATCTCGAATGCGCGATCCCATCCAAAGCATACTTGACGCATTCCGGCGCGAACTGGCAGCTGCATCCACCGCCGCCGATCTTGAACCGATTCGCATCAAGTACCTTGCGCGCAAAGGCCAAATCGCCGCCCTCTACGATGGCCTCCGAGACGTTCCCGCGACGGAAAAACCTGCGGTCGGCAAAGAGATCAATGAGTTACGCGATATCCTCCAACGAGAGCTCGATGCAAAACGCGAGGGCATAGAATCCTCGCGTGTCCAATCGACGTCGAACCTCGACCTCTCTCTTCCGGGTCGCCCCAGGCCAATCGGCACGAAACATCCGATCACTCAAACGATTGATGAGATCAAGACGATCTTCGCGCGGATGGGCTTCACCGTCGCCGATGGTCCGGAAATCGAAACGGACTACTACAACTTCGAAGCGCTGAATTTTCCCCCCGAACATCCTGCGCGCGACATGCAGGATACCTTCTTCGTCGCAAACAAGGTTGTGCTCAGAACGCATACTTCCCCCGTCCAGATTCGTGTCATGGAATCGCAGCCGCCGCCCGTGCGTGTGATCATCCCCGGAAGGGTATATCGAAACGAGGCCGTGAGCACGCGCAGTCACGTGCTATTCCACCAGATCGAAGGATTGTACGTCGATCGTGGCGTGACGTTCAGCGAGCTCAAGGGGACCCTTGTGAGTTTCGTCAGGCAATTCTATGGAAGCGACGTGAAGTACAAATTTCGACCGACGTTTTTTCCGTTTACCGAGCCAAGCGCCGATATGTACATTTCGTGTTTCATTTGCTCCGGCAAAGGATGCCGCGTCTGCAAGTTCGGGGGTTGGCTGGAAATCCTCGGCTCGGGAATGGTCCATCCGAACCTGTACAAATACGTCGGGTACGATCCGGAGGCGGTCTCAGGATATGCCTTCGGGATGGGAATCGAACGGATTGCCATGCTCCGCTACGGAATCGACGATATCCGTCTGTTCTTCGAGAACGACATCCGTTTCCTGAAGATGTTCTAGGAACGCTACGCTCAGATGATCGGCAGAAGCTATGCGCATCTCACATGAATGGTTGAACGAATACATTGAAATCGGTCTCTCGCCCGATCGGTTGGCTGAAGGGCTGTCCATGCTCGGATTGGAGGTCGCTGAATACCACAGCATCGGCGAATCCTACGACGGCTTTGTCGTTGGGAACGTCATCGGGATAGAGAAGCATCCAAACGCGGACAAACTCACGGTGTGTCGCGTTAACATCGGAAAGAAAGATCTGCAAATCGTGTGCGGTGCCTCCAACGTCGAGGTCGGCCAGAAAGTGGCTGTGGGACTGGTCGGAGCAACTGTTCCCCGCAATCAGCACGATCCGTCGGGAAAGCCCTTCCGACTTGAGCACGTGAAGATCCGAGGCGTTGAATCCGAGGGAATGATTTGTTCGGAGTACGAGCTTGACCTGGGAGACGATGCCGACAATATCCTGGTGTTGGATGGAAAAGCGAGACCCGGAACACCCCTGGCGAAACATCTCGGGAAGAGAGATGTCTACTACGAAATGGAACCCACTGCGAATAGAGGTGACTGGTTGAGCCACATCGGCGTGGCGAGAGAAGTGAGCGCCTTAACCGGAAAGAAGTGGAAGCTTCCCACTTCCAAACTTCGCGAGTCATCGGTGAAGACGGCACGTCATGCCAAAGTTCGAATCCTCGACAGGGAAGGATGTCCGAGGTATACAGCTCGCGTGATCCGCAACGTGACCGTTGGGCCGTCGCCGCAGTGGATGCAGGAAAGACTCCTGGCAGTCGGTCTCCGGCCTATCAACAACATTGTGGACATCACCAACTATGTTCTGATGGAAACCGGTCAGCCGCTTCATGCCTTTGACTACGACCTGATTGCCGGCGGAACCATTGTCGTCAGATGCGCCCAAGAGGGAGAGAAGTTCACAACACTCGATGGAAAAGAGCGGACTCTCTCCTCATCCACGTTGCTCATATGCGACGCCGAAAAGCCCGTTGCCATCGCGGGGGTGATGGGCGGCATGAACTCAGAAATCAGTGACCAGACCACCAACGTGTTGCTTGAGAGTGCCTATTTCGATCCTCGATCCATCAGACGGACCTCAAAGGCACTGGGTCTCTCGACGGATGCATCGCAGCGATTCGAGCGTGCAGTCGACGTTGAGATGGTCGTCTACGCTTCAGACCGCGCGGCCGAGTTCCTGCGAAGCGTTGCCGGCGGTGAAGTCTTGAAGGGAATCATTGACGTCTATCCGAGGAAGATGGTGACCCGGAAGTGCCCGCTTCGTGTCGATCGCACGAATGCAACTCTGGGGACGGGGATATCGTCGCGCGAGATCTCCTCATTGCTCAAGCGACTCGGTTTCAAGGCGAAACAGAGCACGAAGATCCAGTTAGAAGTGGCGATTCCGAGTCATCGGAACGATGTCCACGAAGAGATCGATTTGATCGAGGAAGTCGCGAGGGTTTTCGGATATGACAAGATCGAAACCAAAATGCGTGGCGCCGTCCGATTTGCAGAAGTGTCCGAGCCCAGAGATTTTCTTGACGAGGTACGGTTGTACTGGGAGGGAGCCGGATTCAATGAAATGATCGCGAACAGTCTGCTGAACAAATCGGACGCGGCCCTCCCGGGAGAACCCTCCATTGGTGTTCTCAATCCTGTAAGCGTGGAAATGGCGGCACTGCGAACGAGTATGATCCCCGGAGCATTGCACGTCGTTCAGGGAAACCTGAATCAGTTCCATAAGAACCTCCGGCTGTTCGAGGTAGGAAGGACGTACCACTTCGGCAAAGAAGGCGAGGCGACTCCTGTGCCGGGCCATCGCGAGGAGCACAGACTGTTGATCGTTGTCACCGGAAAAGTGTTGCCGCAGCAGTACGGTATCGAAGTCCGCGACGTGGACATCTTCGATCTAAAGGGAGAAGTGGAATCATTCCTTACCAAGTTTTTCCTTGACAAACACCGCTTTATTTGTTATGATAGCCACAAACCTTTAAGTGTCGACAACATAGACGTTGAAATTCAAGACACTTACGTGGGTTTTCTTGGTAAGATCAGGAAGGAAGTCCTCACCGAATTCGACATCGGTCAGGATGTCTTCATTTGCGAGTTGAAGCTGGACAAAATGTCCGAACTTCGGCAGAGAGGCCACAAGGTCTCTCCACTTCCTCGATATCCGGCGGTCGTGCGCGACCTCGCGTTCGTGGTTCCAATGGAGCTTCCGTTTGGTGATCTTGAGCGCGTGATCCGAGGTGCGGGAGGGCCCATGTTGCGCGACGTTGTGCTTTTCGATGTTTTTGTCGGGGAGAACCTGGGTACCGGGCTGAAGAGCATGGCGTGCACCGTCACGTTCCAACCTACCGAGAAGACTCTCACGGATGCTGAAGTCAACGGGCTGGTTCAACGAATCGTCGGTACACTCGGCACTGAGCTCGGGGCAACGCTCCGTTCGTGAGCGGAGTGAACGCGACGCATGACAACCCTGAAGGAGCACACGCGTGGCTGATGCGCCTGTGGAACCGGAGGTCAGAACAGGGATCAACAAGGAAATTGTTGAATCTTCGCTCGCGCATTTGTGGGAAAAAGTACGCAGGGTCTCGGATCTCGTTCTCCGATTGAAGCAGGAGAACCGGGGTCTGAAATCAAAGATCCAGCAGTACGAGGGCAATCAGGCGACTATCACGCGCGAACTCGAATCACTCAAGGCCGAACTTGAACGAACGCGCGCACGGCTTCAACAAGAACAATCGAACGGAAGCGGCTTTGTCACCAAGGAGGAAAAGGAGGCGTTTGTCCTAAGAATCAAGGAGCTGATTGGAAAGCTGAATTCTCGACTCTGATCTGTGTGTTACGCAGGCAGTTTCTTTGAGCTTCACAGTTCTAGGCAACGAGACTCTCATTGACGACGAAAGCGAAGATGAACGGGAAGAGCATCAAGGTCAAGATCTTCGGCTCGGAATACCCTCTGAAGGGAGAGGATGAGAGCCAGACGAAGAAGATCGCGTCGCATGTCGATGCCATGCTCGGCAAGATTCATGAGAAGATTCCTGAGCAACCACCGCTGACCGTGGCCGTTCTCGCCGCATTGAATATTTCTGAGGATTTGATGCGGGAACGAGAGAATCAGCAACAGGTTTCTGAACACTTGCATTCTGAGCTTACGAAGCTCTCGAACTATCTCGACAATTGCCTCGACGATAGTGCCGAGTCAGAACCCTCGTAGCATCTTCGGTGTTCTTTGTTTGGTGACAGGCGAAATTCGTATAAGCCGCACCGTTTGCCGCTATCAATAACTTATTAAAGAACCTGACAAGTTGCTTTAATAGGGAGCTTGACTCGCAAGCGTGGAGCACAGGCCATGACCGTCTTCGCACGGGGCTTGCGCGATGACTCCTGATCCATCAGGAAGAGCGAGGCTGGTGGAAGTGTGAAATGCTTGGGCAGGCACCCACCGTGTTAGAACAGAGGTTCTTCTAATACATCGTTGATAGGGGGTAGGCGCGTGCGGTTTTTTTTGTGGGGAAGGCAAGAAGACTATGAATGAACTGGCAACAATCATTCCGGCTATCGTCGGGATCATCGGCCTCGGATTTGCCGCGGGCTGGTATCTCAACGTCTGGCTGGGGAAGAACAAAATCGCAGGAGCTGAGGAGCGCGCAAAACGGATCCTCGAAGACTCCGAACGAGACGCGAATGCCCTCAAGCGTGAAAAACTGCTCGAAGTGAAGGATGAATGGTACAAAAAGAAAAAGGAATTCGACAGCGACATTCAATCCAAGCGGAGCAAGCTGCAGTCGTTTGAAAAACAACTGCTGAGCCGGGAGGAGAACATCGACAAGAAGCTCGACCTTCTGGGCAAGAAAGAGCGCAATGTGCAATCGCTCGAGGAAGAGCTACGTGAGCGTCAGAAGCGGATGGACGAGCGGACGCAGGAACTCTCGCGACTCATCGAGGAGCAAAACGTTCGTCTTGAGCGAGTATCCGGACTTACGCGCGACGAAGCCAAGCGATACCTGCACGACAACCTGATCGAGGCGGCGAAGAGTGAGGCGGCCCAAAGTCTCAAGGAGGTTCGGGACAGGGGAAGGGAAGAATGCCGCCGCGAGGCACAGAAGATCGTGATCCAGGCCATCCAACGGACGGCGGCTGACCATACCGTCGAGACAACCGTCAGCGTGCTGAATCTCGAGGGGGATGAGATGAAGGGGAGGATCATCGGCCGCGAAGGAAGAAACATCCGCGCATTTGAAGCAGCCACAGGCGTCGATGTAATCGTCGATGATACCCCCGAAGCAGTCATCCTCTCAGGATTCGATCCGTTCCGGCGGGAAGTGGCTCGTGTCGCTCTTGAACGACTCATTGCAGATGGACGCATTCATCCGGCACGCATCGAAGAAGTGGTCACAAAAGTCCGGAACGAACTGGAAGAAGAAGTGGTGCGGATCGGCGAGAACACCCTTCTCGAAGTTGGACTCCACGGTGCGCATCAGGAAGTCGTCCGGCACATCGGCCGAATGAAATATCGATCGAGCTACGGTCAGAACCTGCTGCAGCACAGTATCGAGGTTTCGTTCCTCATGGGATTGATGGCGGCGGAATTGCGTTTGGATCCCATCCTCGCGAAGCGCGCAGGACTATTGCATGATATCGGGAAGACCGTCGAAAAAACCGTCGAAGGTCCCCATGCCCTCATCGGCTACGAGCTGTGCAAGAAATGCAACGAGCATCCCATCGTCTGCAACGCGGTCGGTTCGCATCACGAAGATATCCCGATGGAACATCCCATCGCGAGTCTCCTGCAGGCCGCCGATGCGATTAGCGGCGCGCGACCAGGCGCAAGGCGCGAGTCGGTCGAAGGCTATGTCAAGCGACTCGAAAAACTTGAGGGAGTGGCCAAGTCGTTCAATGGCGTCGTCAACAGCTATGCGATTCAAGCAGGCCGCGAGGTTCGCGTGATCGTGAATCATGAGCTGGTCGATGACGCCGCGGCGGATCAACTCTCGCAAGATATCGCTGCCAAGATCCAGCACGAAATGGAGTATCCCGGACAGATCAAGGTGACGGTGATTCGCGAGTTCCGATCTGTCGCGATCGCAAAGTAGATCGCCCTGCTGTAGAGACCTGCCCACACGTTGATGGTCCGTCGCGTCGAGGAAGAACCCCATGCTCCGAATCGGTGTTACCGGTGGAATCGGCAGTGGAAAGACCACCGTATGCCGTTTCTTCGAAGAGCTCGGGGTTCCGGTTCTCTCTGCCGACAAAATCGCGAAGTCCCTTTCCGAAACGGATCCGCAGATCCGGACGAAGCTCCGGCGAATCCTTGGCCGCGACGCATACACCGCTGACGGGAGATTAAACCGAAAGATCGTTGCGGACGCAATCTTCGCCAATCCGATGCTCGTTCGCAAAGTCAACACTGTTGTCCACCCGAAGGCCGCGAGCAAGATTCTCAAGCAACTCCGGCGACTCGAACGGAACGGTGAACCACTGGCCATCGTCGAGGCAGCGCTCATCTATGAGGGGGGATTGGACGCGAACCTTGACGTTGTGATCGTTGTGCACACAGCTCTTCGGAAAAGAAAAGAACGGGCAGCGAGCCGTCGCGGGTTCTCCGCAAAAGACATCATCCGAAGACAGCGCGCACAGTGGCCGGCGGAGAAAAAAAAGAAACTGGCGGATGTCGTCATCGAGAACAACGGCACCCGACGTGACCTCAAAAGAACCGTCAGGCATCTTCACAAGATCCTCATCCTCATGACTACCGGGAAGAAACCCTAATGCACGATCTGTTTATTCAGGAAGAGCAATTGTTCTTCCGCACATACAAACGGCTTGGGATTGATATAGTCCGCGGCGAAGGCTGTATGCTCTACGATCGGGGGGGAAAACAGTATCTCGACCTCTTTGGAGGACTCGCCGTGAACGCGCTGGGGTACAATGTCCCGGCGATCAACCGGGTAGTGCACGATCAGGTTGAAAGATACATGCACCTCTCGAATTTCTTCGTCCAGGAATCCCAGGTCAAATTGGCGAAGAAATTGATTGACGCGACTGGGATGAGCCGCGTCTTCTTCACGAACAGCGGTACTGAAGCGATGGAAGGGGCGATCAAACTCGCCCGGAAATGGGGAAAGAACGGCGGAAAGAAAGTACTGGTGGGACTTTCAAACTCGTTTCACGGACGGACCATGGGCTCTCTCTCCCTCACCGAGCGCGCAAAGTACCGCGAGGGATACGAGCCCTTTCTTCCGAACATCATCCATGTACAATTCAATGATGTGACGGGATTGAGATCGCACATCGATGCGAGCACTCTGGGGATTGTCTTTGAGCCGATTCAGGGGGAAGGTGGAGTGCATCCGATCACATCGGAATTCGCTCACGAACTCGTCACCCTCCAAAAAGAATTTGGGTTACTTCTGATCGCTGACGAAATTCAAACGGGCATTGGAAGGACCGGTCGCTTTCTTGCGTGCGAACATTTCGGGATCCGGCCTGATGTCGTAATTCTCGCCAAAGCCATCGGTGGCGGGCTTCCACTCGGAGCTTTTCTCGGCAATCATCGGGTGGCGGAGACGTTTACCTATGGCGTCCACGGGAGCACGTTTGGAGGTAACCCCGTCTCGTGTGCAGCCGGATGCGCTGTCATCGATACCATCCTCGGCGATGGACTCGTGACGCAGGCGGCAGCGATCGGCGATTATCTCGTTTCGTCCCTCAATGCGATGAAAGAGATGTTCCCACGCTCGATCAAAGTGGTGCGCGGGCTTGGCTGCATGATCGGGGTCGAACTGACGAGCGACGCCCAGCCAGTCGTGGATGAGCTGCTGACACGCGGCATCCTCGCCAACTGTACGAACACCACAGTGATCCGACTGCTTCCTCCCTATACAGTGACACGGGATCACTGCGATTTCTTTGCTTCGACCCTCAGCGATATCCTGAAAGGAAGGGGAACCGATTGATGGATCGCGGAACGAGTAGAACGTTGTGCATGCAAATGGAGAGTGCAGAACCTGACTCTCCATTTTCGTTTTGTCGCCGTGCGTTGCGGTTCCTTGTTTGCCCCGGAAAATTTTGGTAATTTCGACGTCAGATCAACTGTTCAGATCGCGAAATGCTCACGCTCGACTCAGACAAGCCCAGATGCAATTGCGGAATCTTCGGAATCTTTGGCCATCCCGAGGCCTCGGTGATGACGTATTATGGCCTGCACGCCCTCCAGCACCGAGGTCAGGAAGCGTCGGGGATCGTTTCGAGTGAATTCAATCGCAGCGGCAAGAAAGGGAAGTTCAACGTCGTTAAGGGAATCGGTCTCGTCTCAGACATTTTCAAGGACGACGAAACGCTGAAGACGGTGCTGAATGGAACGGGGGCGATCGGCCACAATCGCTATTCCACCACCGGATCGACCGGCAATAAGGCGAACATTCAGCCGTTCATGGTGAACTACAAGGGGGGCAATCTCGCCCTTGCCCACAACGGCAACCTCACGAATTTTCACACCTTGCGTGAGCGGCTCGAAAGTGCCGGCACAATCTTCCAATCGACCTCCGATAGCGAAATCATTCTCCATCTTACGGCTCGAAGTCAGCAACAAGACCAGGTTCTCCAGATCAAAGAGGCGCTGGAGGCCGTGACAGGAGCCTACTCGCTTGTTATCCTCACTGATACAAGCCTGATCGCAGCACGGGATCCGCATGGATTCCGACCGCTGTCGCTTGGAAGGCTCGACGGATCATTCGTTGTCGCTTCGGAAACATGTGCGTTTGACATCATTGGGGCAGAGTTTGTTCGAGATGTCGAGCCAGGAGAGCTCTTGATTGTCGATCAGGAAGCCATCGTCCAGAATGCTCCTCGCTCACTCCGAATCTCCGCTTCGAAGAGCGGCTGTCATCAATGTATCTTCGAATATGTCTATTTCTCCCGACCGGACAGCCGGATCTTCGGCGAAAGCGTGGATCGAGTGAGAAGAAAACTTGGAAAGCTTCTGGCCGAGGAATCGCCGATCGTGCCGGAGAGTCCGGACGATCCGGTTATCGTGATCAGCGTGCCCGACTCGAGCAACACGGCGACGCTGGGATTCGTGAGCCAGAACGTCAAAAAGAATGTGAAGAGTCGATTGGAGATCGGACTGATTCGAAGCCACTACGTCGGCCGCACATTTATTCAGCCGATCCAGCACGATCGCGAACTCAAGGTAAAGACCAAGTTCAATACGGTGAAAGGTGTTCTGAAGGATCGGGTCGTGGTGATCGTTGATGACTCCATTGTGAGAGGGACGACATCGAAGCAGCTCGTCAAGCTCATTCGCGAGGCTGAACCGCGAGAAATCCACTTTCGCGTCTCCTCGCCACCAATCAAGTTTCCCTGTCACTATGGAATGGATTTTCCCAGTCGCGAGGAGCTCATCGCCAACCGACTCGATCAGGACATCGAGGCGATTCGACAGGAGCTGGGCGTCGACAGCCTCGCGTATCTCTCGCTCGACAAGCTCCTGGAATCCGTCCCGCATGAAAGCGGAAGCAATTATTGCACGGCCTGCTTCAGCGGTCAATATCCCGTTCCCATTGACCGAGAAGTCTCAAAAGACGCGCACGACGAATGAATGCGAAGTCCGGCTGGACCCTCGCAACCTATATCAGCGCAAGTCGGATTCTCCTCACGATTCCGGTGGGATGGCTTCTGTTTGAAGGCGGAACGCAAGGACGGCTGTGGGCCGTCGTGATCATCATCATCGGCGTCGGAACCGATTTCCTGGATGGCTACCTGGCCAGAAGGATGCATCAGGTCTCCGATCTCGGAAAGATCCTCGATCCGTTGGCCGACAAGATTGCCGTTGGGGCTCTCGCACTCTTCCTGGTCGTGCTCGAGGAGATTCCGCTCTGGTTTGTGGCCGCCGTTGTAGTCCGGGATGCTCTGATTGTGGTCGGTGGTCTGTACATTCGCCGGAAGAAGAAGATTGTCGCGCAATCGAATATGCTGGGGAAGATCACGGTGAACGTGATTGCATTGTTGCTTGTGATTGCCACCCTCGGACTTCCGTCTCTCGAGATCGTCGAGAGCGTGCTCCTGTGGGTCAGCGCTGGTCTTATGATCCTTTCCCTCGGCGTGTATGCGAAGCGGTTGAGCGTTGGAAGAACCGCGTAGGAGAGTGCATGGGTTTTGGAAATGTGTTTGAAAAGTTCAGGTCGGGTCTGACGAAGACACGCGATTCCTTTGTCGGAAAAGTACAACGCATCGTGACGGCGAAAAGTACGATCGACCAGGAAATGATCGACGATCTTGAGGAAGTTTTGATCGGGAGCGACGTCGGTGTGGAAGCGACGGGGGTTATTATCGAGCGCATTCAACGACGCGTGAAAGAAGAGAAATACACCTCTCCCACTGAACTCACAAACCTGCTTCGAGATGAGATCGCAAACGTTCTGCGAGGAGAGAGTCCTCAGGATCGGGGAGGCGTGATCGTGAATGAGGGTCAGCGCCCCTTTGTCGTGATGATCGTGGGGGTGAATGGTGTTGGGAAGACAACCACGATTGGCAAAATGGCAAACCACTTCCGTGAGGAGGGATTGCGCGTGCTGATTGGAGCCGCCGACACGTTTCGAGCGGCAGCGAACGAACAGCTCGAGGTCTGGGCCCGTAAGGCGCACGTAGACATTGTGCAGCAAAGGCGGGGAGCCGATCCGGCGGCCGTCGCATTCGATACTGTCGCGTCGGCCAAGGCACGGAATCTCGATGTTGTGATCATCGACACGGCAGGGCGACTGCACACGAAGACAAATCTGATGGAAGAGCTCAAAAAGATCAAGCGCGTGCTGGAGAAGCAAACGCCGGGCGCACCACATGAAACGCTTCTTGTACTCGACGCCACAACGGGTCAGAACGGGCTTCAGCAAGTACGGCAATTCGCCGACGCAATCGGCCTGACCGGCATCGTGCTCACCAAGCTCGACGGGACGGCAAAAGGGGGAATCGTGCTCGCCATTGCCCGGGAACTCAAGGTCCCCGTGAAATATGTCGGCGTCGGGGAAAAGATCGATGATCTGCAACCATTCGATGCTCGCGCCTATGTCGATGCGATGTTCGACGGGCGATCGAGTTCTTTGTCTTGAAGCTGCGAGACATCTATGAAACTATCGTCCACAACTTATGATCTGAAACTCAAGCATACGTTTACCATTGCGCGAAGCTCGAGGGAGATGGAGACAGTGGTGATTGTCGAACTCGCGCACGATGGGATCGTCGGTTTTGGAGAAGCGTCACCCTCCAGACGGTACGGGGAATCGGTCGAATCGATTCACGCGTTCCTCTCCCGGCTCGAACTTGGACAATTTCGCGATCCCTTTCAGCTCGAGGCGATCCTGAATTATGTCGATCAACTGGAAGAGGGGAATTCCGCTGCAAAGGCTTCTGTTGATATCGCCCTGCATGATTGGATCGGCAAGAAGCTGAACATCCCCCTCTATCAGTATTGGGGACTCGACAAAGCAAGAGCTCCGCTGACATCATTTACAATCGGCATCGACCGGGCCGAAGTGATCGAGCAAAAAGTCAGGGAGGCGGAGGAATATCCAATCCTCAAAATTAAGCTGGGCTTGGATAATGATGAGGAAATCATGAAGACGATCCGCGGAGTGACGAAGAAAACACTGCGGGTCGATGCCAACGAGGGTTGGAGGAACAAGGAGATCGCGGTCGAGAAGATCAAATGGCTTGAACAGGAGGGAGTCGAATTTGTCGAACAACCGATGCCTGCGTCCGACCTTGCGGGCACGGCATGGGTGAGGGAACGAGTCGCTCTCCCATTGATTGCCGACGAGAATTCCATCCGACTGTGTGATGTCCCGAAACTGCAGGGCGTATTCGACGGAATCAATATCAAGCTGATGAAATGCACCGGCTTGCGGGAAGCGCATCGCATGATCTCGACCGCCCGGGCGTGCGGACTGAAAATTATGATGGGCTGCATGATCGAGACCTCGGTGGCAATATCCGCCGCGGCCCATCTTTCACCCTTGATCGACTATGCGGACCTGGATGGGAACGTCCTCACCTCGAATGATCCCTTCGCGGGAGTCACCATCGAAAATGGAAAGTTGGTCCTTCCCGATCACCCGGGAACCGGGGCGGTGAGGAGAAGTGCTTAGGATGTTTTTCAGGAGACCCAAATACCGGCGGTTTGATTATGAGCCGCGCTTCTATCAGCCGGAACGCGATCCGGGCGAGAAGTTTCGCGAGAGGATGCAAAGAGAAATGCGTCGCGCGCGAAAGAAGCGAAAGCCGATCTTTCTCTGGGTCGCCGTCTTTGCACTTATCATCTATTTCTACCTCTACGTGAGCGGCATCATCCGCTGATATGTCCACCAAGATCTGCATACTCGACCAGGATATCGCGAACAAGATCGCCGCCGGCGAAGTCATCCAGCGTCCGGCATCGGCCGTCAAGGAACTGCTGGAAAATGCAGTAGATGCCGGAGCACGCAGCGTCACCGTTGTGGCGAAGGAGGCAGGGAGGTCTCTCATCCAGGTCGTCGATGATGGTGAGGGGATGCTTCGCGACGACGCGCTGCTCTGTTTTCAGAGACATTCGACCAGCAAGATCGTCGCCGCTGAGGATTTGGAAAATATCCGCACACTCGGATTCCGAGGCGAAGCGCTCGCTTCGATTGCCGCAGTTGCCCAGGTGGAGATCAAGACGCGGACGAAGTCTGATGAGACGGCGGTGTCTCTCCGGATCGAAGGGAGCAAACTCATCGAGGAGTCCCGGGTCGCCGGCCCAATCGGAACCTCTATGGCCGCGCGCAATCTGTTCTTCAATACCCCGGCGCGTCGGCAGTTCCTCAAGACCAACGCCACCGAGCTTCGGAACATAACCGAGACGGTCACACGCGTGGCGCTTGCCTATCCCGAAATCGCTTTTCGCTATTACCATGACGACACGGAGATCTACAATCTCTCATTTGGCAGCGAGGAACAGCGCCTGCGGGCGATTCTTGGAGACCCCCAATTCGATCAGTTGATCCCGGTGGCGGAGTCGACGCCGTATCTGCGGATTTCCGGATTCGTCGGTCGCCCAACCTTTTTCCGGAAGAGCAGGGCGGAACAGTATCTGTACTTGAATAGGCGGTTCATTGTCAGCAAGGCACTCAATCACGCCGTCTATCACGCCTATGAACATCTTCTGGAGAAAGGGTCTTTTCCGTTTTTCCTCCTCAACCTGACCATTGATCCCCGACACGTCGATGTCAACGTCCATCCGTCGAAGATGGAGGTGAAGTTTGAGAATGAATCGAATGTCTATCGTGCCGTGCTCTCAGCGGTCCGCCACGCGCTGGGCGCGCACGATCTTCCGCAGAGCGTCGACCTCGAGAAGGAGACCCGAATGCCGGTTTCCGTCAGCAGGTTGAACACTCCCGGAGAGGACCCGCGCGGCGCATCGGCCTTCCCTGGATCTGCAAGATCGTTCGGTCGTGGGGAGCACGCACGCGCAACTCGTCTCGATGCCCTGTTTCAAGAAGGGGACCCCGAGGGTGTTGCCATCAACTCTTTCGGGTTGCGAAAAGAGGCCGCAGATCGCCTCTACGCGCACGCCGGCAGAATCGACGAGCTGGATGATGGACACCGTGAAACGCGTCCGATCTGGCAACTCCATAACAAGTATATCCTGTCGCAGGTCAGGACGGGCATCATCATCATCGATCAACATGTCGCGCATGAGCGCATCTTGTATGAGAAAGCGGTCGCGGGATTCGAAAACAATCTCCCATCCACCCAACAGCTTCTGTTTCCACAGACTGTCGAGCTGACGGCATCGGACTATGCCCTGGTTGAAGAGTTGCAGCCGCATCTCCAGGGACTCGGGTTCGGCTTGAAGCTGTTCGGGAAGAATACGATTGTCATCGAAGGAATCCCCGTTGACGTGCGTGTCGGAAACGAAAGACGAATTCTTCAGGATGTTCTCGATGAATACCGCCACATCGAACAGGAAGTGAAGCTCGACGTGAGGGATCGTTTAGCGAAATCATTTGCGTGCAAGGCGGCGATCAAGGCAGGCGACAGGCTGAAGCCGGAGGAGATGGTCCATCTGGTCGATCAGCTCTTCGCGACGTCGATGCCCTATGTCTGTCCGCACGGGCGACCGGTGGTGATCAGACTTTCCATAGAAGAATTGGATAAACGCTTTGGACGAACGTAGCATGCAACAGGTGAGGGAGCGATCATGATCTACGACGAGAAAAGAATGAACACCGAGAAGAAGAAGTGGGAACACAATGTTCGCTCGGCGGGCCGGATGCGTGAAGCGGTCTTTACGACCGTGAGCGGCGCGCCGGTAGAGATGCTGTACACACCCGATGATATTGCGCATCTCGATTTCGTTCGTGATATCGGGTACCCGGGAGAATTCCCGTATGCACGCGGCATCCACCCGACGATGTACCGTGGACGTTTGTGGACAATGAGGCAGTTTGCAGGATTCGGGACGCCGGAGGATACAAACAAGAGGTATCACTATCTCCTTGATCACGGACAAACAGGACTCTCCGTCGCATTCGATCTTCCGACGCTGATGGGCCGCGACGCGGACGATCCGCTTTCGGTCGGAGAAGTCGGGATCTGTGGCGTGGCTGTCAGTTCCCTTGCGGATATGGAGATTCTCTTTCGAGAGATCAATCTTGGAGAGATATCGACCTCGATGACAATCAACGCTCCTGCACTCATGGTCATGTGCTTTTATCTCGCCGTGGCCGAGAAGCAGGGTGTCGACTTCACGCGGCTGCGAGGCACAATCCAGGCCGACATCCTCAAAGAATACATTGCGCAAAAGGAGTGGATCTATCCCCCCGTACCTTCGATGAAGCTTATCATCGACATGTTTGAATACATGAACAGGGAAGTCCCGCAGTGGAATCCGATTTCCGTGAGCGGCTATCACATCCGGGAGGCCGGCTCGACCGCGGCGCAGGAACTCGCGTTCACTCTCGCCGATGGATTCGCATACGTGGAGGCCGGCATTGAAAGGGGATTGGACGTTGATGAGTTTGTCCCACGCATATCGTTCTTCTTCAATGCGCATATGGATTTCTTTGAGGAGATCGCGAAGTACCGGGCAGCCCGACGAATCTGGGCACGGAAACTCAGAGAGAAGTACGGCGCCAAAAACCCGCGGTCCTGGATGCTTCGGTTTCACACGCAGACGGCAGGTTGCTCGCTGACGGCTCAGCAGCCCGAAAACAACATCGTCCGAACGGCCTTCGAGGCCTTGTCGGGCGTTCTCGGCGGCACGCAATCCCTTCACACGAACTCGATGGATGAAACGCTGGCGTTGCCGTCGGAAAAAGCCGTGCGCATTGCCCTGCGTACCCAGCAAATCATTGCGCATGAAACAGGGGTGACCAATACGATCGATCCGCTTGCGGGCAGTTACTACCTTGAAACCCTCACCAATCGGTTGGAGTCGGAGGCAGAGACCTATTTCGAACGGATTGAGGCGCTTGGGGGAATGATTCCGGCCATCGAAGCAGGTTTCCCGCAGAGGGAGATTGCGGACGCCGCGTACCGGTATCAACGTGAACTCGACCGAAAAGAAAAGATCATCGTCGGCGTGAATGATTTTGTTCAGGAAGATGAGAAGATCGAGATCCCGATTCTCGAAATATCCCCGGAGGTCGAAAAGAAGCAGAAACAGCGGCTGGCCGAAGTCCGGCATAGCCGAAATCGGGAAGATGTAAACGCGAAGATCAATGCGTTGAAAATCGCTGCCGCTGACGGCACGAACGTGATCCCCTCCCTGCTTGCATGCACCCGCGCCTACGTCACGCTGGGGGAGATGTGCCACGCGCTGGCCGAAGTCTATGGAGTTTACGAAGAACCGGCGGTGTTCTAGCCGATCCCGCTGATTGAAACGGGGACTACCGATGAAATCGTTCGTCGTCCTTGCTCGACCACATCATTGGGTGAAGAACGTATTCCTCTTCGCCCCGCTCGTCTTTTCGCAGCACCTCTTTGACGGCGAATACGTGAGCGCATCTATCATAGCCTTCGTCGTGTTCTGCCTTGTTTCCAGCGTCGTCTACACCGTCAATGACATTGCCGACCGGGATCTCGACCGGGCGCACCCGGTCAAGAGCCGCCGCCCCGTCGCGTCGGACGCCGTTTCACCTCGACAGGCGGCGATCTTTGCCATCCTCCTCACGGTCGTCGTGCTTCTCCTGGCTCGGAATATGCGTCCGGAATTTCAGATCGTTGTTGCTCTCTATTTCTTCGTCAACATCCTCTATACGTTCTGGCTGAAGCATATTCTTCTCGTCGATGTCTTCATCGTAGCGGCGGGGTTTATGCTGCGCGTTCTCGCAGGAGCATTGGCGATCCACGTCGAGGTCTCGCACTGGCTCATCCTCTGTACGCTCTTCGTATCACTCTTCCTTGCGGTTTCCAAACGCCGGGGGGAATTGATGCTGGTACAGAATTCCGTCGAGTTTTCCGGCCGCATAGTTCTCCGGGAATACGAACTCCCTTATCTGGATCAGATCATCACCATCTCCGCGGCTGGAATGGCGATTTCGTACGCACTCTACACCGTCGCGGAACGAACCGTTTCGATGTTCGGAACGGAGAATCTGATCTTCACCACCGTCTTCGTGCTCTTCGGGATCTTTCGCTACATGCATCTCCTCAGAAAGCGGAGTACGGAGGACAATCCGACTTATCTGTTGTTGACCGATCCCGTGATGATCGTGAACATCGCTCTTTGGTTTCTTTCGTGCATTGCGATCATCTATTCGCGTCGCGTATTCTGAGGGTTGATCACAGAATGAAATATCCTGAACCAAAATCGCCGACACGCATTCGAGACATCGCCGCACCGAAACCGATCGTGGCAGTCGTTGAAACACGTCCCGAGACAATCCTGGACGATATTCAAAAAGCCATGGAGATGGCAGGTGTTGAACAGGCGCTCACCCCCGGGAAGCCCACAATCCTGAAGGATAACATCTCGTGGCACTTTCCTTTTCCCGGCGCGAATACAACCCCGTGGCAACTTGAAGGAACGATCCTTGGACTGCGGACGTACGGCCACCGTGACCTCGTCTGCGTTCAGAATCAAACTGTGGTGACGGATGCCTTCAAGGGCGAGGATCTCAACAAATACCGCCCGATCTTTGCGAGGTATGACGTTCCGGTGTTGTTCAATTTCAAGCCGGAGGACATTCGGTGGATTCCATATTCCCCCAGGCACTCCCTTCTCGTTCTCGATCAGATCTATCCTGAAGGGATCTATCTCCCTGAATTCTTCCTCGGGAAGAACATCGTTCATCTCCCAACGGTGAAATGCCATATCTACACGACGACAACAGGGGCGATGAAGAACGCATTCGGGGGATTGCTGAACATCCATCGTCACTATACGCACACGTGGATTCATGAGACGCTGGTCGATCTGTTGCTGATCCAGAGAGAAATCCATTCCGGTATCTTTGCCGTGATGGACGGGACAACGGCGGGTAACGGACCGGGTCCGCGCACCATGTACCCCGAAACGAAGAATGTCATTCTCGCCGGCGCAGACCAGGTGGCCATCGACGCCGTGGCGGCGAAGCTTATGGGTTTCGATCCGATGTCGATTGGATACATTGCCCTGGCACACGCGCGTGGATTGGGATGCGGGGATCCGCGATCAATCGAAGTCCGCGGGATCGATGTCAGCACCACCAATTGGCGCTTCAGCGTGGGCGACAACAGCGCCAGCCGGATCGGCGACATTCTCTGGTACGGTCCCCTGAAACATCTCCAACATCTCTTTTTCCGCACGCCTCTCGTCCATCTTTTTGTGTTCGGCTCTGAATTCTATCACGACTACTACCGATGGCCCCTCAAGGATAGACGAATCTTCCGGCGCTGGACAAAAGAGAGTCAGTGGGGAAGACTGTTTGATTCGTACCCGTCTATCTAGCGTATCAGATCGTTCGCAGCTTCGATGGCAATGTTGTTGGTATCGCGGTTTTCCACATATGGCATTCCGACCGAGATGGTGATCACGTACGCATGACGAAAAGAACTGTCGCTGAATTCTATCTGTTTGTCTGCACGTTCATCTGGGGCGGGACGTTTGTCATCGTCAAGCAAGGTCTGGATGATGCGTCTCCGCTGATGTTCATCGCTGTGCGGTTCGGCATCGCCTCGGTACTCTTCCTGCTATTCGCCTTCCGTCATCTCAAGAAAATCACATCGAAGGCGATTCTCCACGGGAGCATTCTGGGGTTTCTCCTCTGGGTTGGGTTCGCGACGCAAACGATCGGCTTGCAGTATACGACGGCCTCGAAATCGGGATTCATCACGGGTCTTCTCGTCATCTTCACCCCGCTCTTCCAGATTCTCATCGAACGGCGGCCGCCCAAAACCGGTAATATTCTCGGCATTATCCTGGTTGTCGTCGGACTCTATCTTCTGACCAGTCCGGGAGGGTCTTCCTTCAACATCGGTGACGGCCTCACGCTGATCTGCGCCGCAGTGTTCGGTTTGTATATTGTCTACCTGGACCTCTTCTCGAAGGAATCAAGCTTCTGGCAGCTGGCATTCATGCAATTTGTGCTGACCGCATTGCTGTCGACAATTGCATCTCCTTTCTTCGAGGTTCCCACGTTTGTCCTGACCGGAGATTTGCTCATTGGGCTGGCATATCTTGCGATTCTCGCGACAATTCTGACGTTGACGCTGCAAACCCGATATCAGAAGGACACCACACCGACACGGGCCGCAGTGATTTTTTCACTTGAACCGGTTGTGGCGGCCGCAGTGGCCTATTTCGCACTTGGCGAAACGATCGGAAATCTCGGGATCATCGGGGGCTTCCTGATCGTATCGGGGTTGCTGATTTCCGAGCTCTCAGATCGCATCTTCGGAGCAAAAGGGAAAGCTCCGGAATAAAGCATCCCAGGCCGTTGCGCTCCGCGGCAATTGTGTGACGAAGAAAAAAAAGACTTGTGCCTTACTGAAGGAAGTTCTATATTTGACTCGTATGAACATGCGCCTTCTTTCCATGCTCGCTCTCGTCGTTGCCGTGCTCGCGGTTCACGTGAGCGTTGCGCAGGTGATTAACGGAGCGATCGCTGCCGAGCCTCGTGAAAGTTACATCGTCTTGCGCTGGTATACGCTTGATGAGACCGGAGTCGACAAGTTTCAGGTCCTCCGTCGCGAAGCGACGCACGGTGATTTCACCGTGGTCGGAGAGGTAGCACGAAAAGGGAGCAACTCGACCTACGAATACATCGACAGGTCGGTGTTCAAGTCGAACGGGAGGGTCTTCCAATACGTGGTTCGAGTGATAGGGTCCGGAGGAGTGATTTCTGAAGAACGGCAAACGAGTGTGTTGTATGGCCTGAGTTCGACCGCGCGGCGGACCTGGGGAAGCATCAAGTCGATGTTCCGATAGTTCTCCGGCACAATGATGTTTCACGACCGAAAGCGATATGAATAATGTCGCTTTTTTTGTTGTATGCCGAAAGCAAACCGAAGACCACTCATACTCGCATCGCGCTCACCGCGTCGCCGATTGCTGCTCAAGCAAATCGGATTGAATTTTCTCGTGCGACCCAGCACCGTCGATGAACGATTTCACGATCACGAATCCCCGCGGAGCGGTGCACTGCGCATCGCGGAGGAGAAGGCAATGGACGTTGCAGGACGATTTCGGCGAGGCATCGTGGTCGGAGCTGATACGATTGTCGTTGTCGGAAGGGAAGTCCTCGGTAAGCCGGAGACGAAACGGGAAGCACGGGCGATGTTGCGGAAGTTGAGCGGTCGGACGCATATCGTGTACACAGCGATCGTGCTCGTCGACGTGGAGACGAAGAAGAAGACGTCTGAGGTCGCACGGACGAAGGTTCAATTCCGGAAGCTGACGACGGAGGAGATTGCTCTCTACGCGGCATCGGGCTCACCAATGGACAAGGCAGGGGCGTACGGCATCCAGGATGATTACGGGGCGGTATTCGTTGAGAAGGTCGACGGCTGTTTCTACAATGTGGTTGGTTTTCCCCTCTCGCGGTTTCATCGCGCGTACGAAAAGCTACTGCGGGAGCTTCACCGATAACGAACTCAGAGGTTTGTATGGGAGATGAACAGAAGATTCGCGTGCTGATTGCCAAGGCAGGTCTTGATGGTCACGACCGGGGTGCGAAGGTCGTTGCTGCCGCGCTGAGAGACGCCGGGATGGAAGTAATTTATTCCGGATTGCGGAAGACTCCGGAGATGATTGTGGAGGCGGCTCTCCAGGAGGATGTGGATGTCATCGGCATCAGCCTCCTGAGCGGGGCACACAACACCATCTTTCCCAAAGTCCTCGCGCTCATGAAGGAGAAGGGACTCGATGATGTTCTGCTGTTCGGTGGCGGCATCATTCCCGAAAAGGATATCGACCAGCTCCGGCGATCGGGAGTCGGCGAGATCTTCACACCGGGAGCCTCGACCCTCGAGATCATCGAGTACGTAAAGAAATGGATTCAGGAACACCCCCGGAAGGGCTAGAGGCGCCGAACACCTGGCATGGAAAGAAAAATCCCGCGCTGAAGTCTGTTCAGGCGGGATTTTTGCTGAATCCGAAGGAACGACAATCACGTTTTGGAAACGTTAACTGCCTGAAGGCCCTTGGGGCCTTGCTGCACTTCAAACTGCACCGCGTCCCCCTCGTTAAGCGTCTTGTACCCGTCTCCCACGATGGACTTATAATGCACGAACACGTCTTCGCCGGTGCTTCGCTTGATAAAGCCGTAGCCCTTCGCATTATTGAACCATTTGACTGTACCCTGCTCCATATGGACACTTCCCATATTGAGTTTAACATGTACACCGGTACGTTGTCTCTGACAGTCCAAGAAGAAATCAACCGCGAGGCCGATGTTCTTCTCGTATCGTGCGAGATACAGAAATCGGAAGCGGATACGTCCGATGGGAGAACTGCATCATCACTCGGTAGGAGTGCCGCATCAATCGACGCTGTTGAAACAAGAAACGGTGCGGTTAGTTGCGAGTCCAAGATACCAACCGCCCCAGAAAGAATCAAGTCTGGCTGGGGTTAACCGGGAGCCGTTCAAACGCTTGGAAATACGAAGAATCCACGGATTTTGTGCAGGAGCGCAGATTTCACCGGATGCGATGGTGTTATCCCGGCCTCTGCTTCAGGAGATGTGAATCGAATCCAACGGATCGCATTTGTCATTCTTTGTCGTCAAGCCAGATCCGAAAATCTCCCTCCACGGCCTTTCCGCGCTCCGTGTCCGATCGTTCGCGGGCCGCAGATTCCCGGCGTGTGACGATGGCGATGTCACGGGGATCAAACTCGAAGAGTGAATCGTGCGTAAATAGTTTCTGAAAACTCGCCTCCGAAAACAGCATTTCGAATCGGGCGGCATATTCCCGCAGTCTCATCAGATAGAAGTCTCTGTTTTCGTCTGGAAAATTCGGGTCCCACTCTTCGGATGGTCGTACGTTCTCGGATATTCGAATGTTCGTTCCTGATCCAGTGACATAGAACGCGACCGTTTCTCCCACCCCTGCATAGGTTCCCGCGCGCAACAGTGCTTCGTAGGCCGCCGAAGGCTTGCGATCTCCTTTCTCCACCGCCATCTTGTACTCATCGAGCGACAGGTGAAGCGTCTCTCGTCGTTCAAAATCCCGCACCGTCCACTGGTGTTGGAGAATCGACTGCGCCGAGGCCTGGTAGAGGTTGTGCAGTCCGGCGATGTTCTCGTTCAGGATATTCGCAATCGCCTGCTCGACAAACCGACGAAGGTACAGCTCGATGCCGTGTGGGAGAATGGACGGCCCATGAATCTGAATCCGTTGCGACAAGTCGAGCGTGACGTAGTTCTTGCGCTTGAGACTGAGGAGCCGTGGATACGTTCCGCCCACGATGGGCTCAACTCCGGAGGGAAGCGACGCCAACATGCGTTCAAGAAGCTGCAGTTGCTCGTCCCGACCGATGACATTGTCCGGGGCACTGAAAAAGTGGGCAGAACCGTCGCGGAGAACGAGCTCAGTGTTGAACAGGGAGGCAATCTGCTGGATCTCGATCCGGAGCTGGGTCGTTGCCTCGACGATCCGTTTGCTCATCGGGGCGTCATTGAGGATCCCTCTCGACGATGTGAGATGAGCGTAGAGCCCAGCCAAAAGCGTATTCATTCCTCCTACCTCACTGTCGAAGTGTCGCTCGGCGGAATCAGTTCTCGTTTCTGTCAGATTCTGCCGCAGAGCGAGAACCGCATCGAGAAGAGTCCGGACTACATGCAGCTCATCGCGCTCCGGAGATAGGTCCAACGATTGGATGATCCGCGCATGCAGATCTGGGAATTCGATTTGCAGGACGTTTGAAAAAAGACCGGTATAGAACAACTCGCTCTCATCCGGGAGAGTTATCGATGTGTCCGATGTTTTGGGGAGCGCGTGTCGTTGGTCGAGGTAATAACGGAGAATGACGGATTCAATTAGCTGGCTCGGACTTGTTCGCACCAATGAGCCGAGTGGAAACGGCGCGATGCGCGCAAGAAGGATCGCCCCGGGAAGCAGAACGGTGGAAAGCCGTTCGGTGACTTCCCGTTCGAGGATCGCCTGATTGCGGACCATCTCAGGATCGTCATCCCACGATGATCGGAGATGGGAGGGTTGATCGGAGGAGCTTCGGTATTTCTCTTCGCCGAAATACGAGACGAGCAAGTCCCGCGGCGAAGACTTTTCCGCGTGGCGTCGGAGCGTATCGTACATCGCCACGAGGGATTCAAGGTCGATCACGTGACGTCCGGCGATGTCGTAGGGGGGGTATTCCAATTCGGTCGATGACCGCGGAAACCGGGGAGCGGATGCTCGCGGTTCCGATCCGTCTCGTCCCAGTGGACACTCAAGTTGATGCAAACTGCAGCGCCGCAGGAGATACGGCAGCGATTCGGACGTGAGCCGCTGGCCGATGATCAGATCGGGATCTCTTTCACGAACAATTCCGAGGAACGCACTGATGAGTTCCTTCTCGCCCAAGCGTCTTCCATCGAGAGTCTTTGACCATCCCTTCCCGTCGGAAAGGTCGATAACCACGATCCGATTGCTGCTCTTGGCCGCGATGGGAGATTTACCGCGGGGCGCGACGGCCGCGAGGGAGACATGCAAGCAGGCGAGGTCTCCAACCTCGAGGCCACGAAAAAGAGTGTTTCCCGATTGAACAAGATACTGCCACGCCGGGTCGGGGTGGGTGTAGATTGTGCCCAGCTCCGCGTAGCTCGAGGGACTGCTTCCCGTTCGCTTCCGGGTCGACTCAAGAATGAGTCTGATGGCGTCCCAGTATTCGCTCCAGCGAGGGAATGCTGTGAGGTATCGGAAGAAATTGTGGCCGGCGAGTTCCTTGAGCCAGTACTTCTGCTTGAACTCTGAAAGAAGCGAATCGTCGGAGAGATAGAGAAACGGGAAGAATTCGACGTCGCTCGTCGAAATCTTCCCGCCTTCTCTGAGATACAATCTGATGTGCTGGTCGCCCTGCTGCTGAACTGCTACGACCTTTCGTGCGGAGCCATGGCCATACAGCAGCGCGTCCATTGTTCCTCACTTCCTCTTTGATAATCCTTCGAGAAATGGAGTGATGAGATCGATCGGCACGGGGAATATGGTCGTCGAATTGTTCTCGGTCGCGATTTCTCGAAGCGTCTGCAAATACCGGAGAGTGAGCGCACTGGGCTGATCGGCCAGGATCTTTGCCGCATCGGCAAGTCGGGTTGCGGCCTGATACTCGCCTTCCGCAGCGATGACCTTGGAACGGCGTTCGCGCTCGGCTTCCGCCTGCTTGGCCATCGCGCGCTGCATTTCCTGCGGAAGATCGACGTGCTTGACTTCGACGTTGGAAACCTTGATTCCCCACGGTTCAGTCTGATGGTCGATGATTTCCTGAAGTTGCAGATTGATCTTTTCGCGTTCGGAAAGCAGATCGTCAAGTTCGGATTGGCCCAGAACGCTGCGAAGGGTCGTCTGTGAGAGCTGCGAGGTGGCAAAGAGAAAGTTCTCCACCTCCACAATTGCTTTTTCCGGAAAGACAACGCGGAAATAGACCACCGCATTGACTTTAAGCGATACGTTGTCCTTCGTGATGATATCCTGTGGCGGGACATCCATCACAACGGTCCGGAGACTCACTTTGACCATCTTATCGATCAACGGGATCAGAATGATGAGCCCGGGGCCCTTCACGCCGACGAGTCTGCCAAGCCGAAACACGACGCCCCGTTCATATTCCCGAAGAACGCGGATTGCATTTGCCAGAACGATGACGGCAAAGACGATGATAATGACAAAAACAGTCGGAAAGGCAGGTGCCATTGTCTCACCCTTTCGAGGTTACATGTTTGTTTGATTTGTCTACTTTGAGAACAAAGCCTTCAATTGCGACGACCGTGATCGGTGTCCCTTTCGGGAGCTTGCCCGCGAGTGACGTGGCATCCCAAATCTCCCCATGGACCCTCACTTTGCCGGCTGGATTCAACTGAGTGGTCGTGATGCCGCTCTCGCCGACGATTCCCTCGGACCCCGTCGTTGGTTTGAGGCGAAGCGCTTTGATGCCGAACCCAAGGATGAACAGGAAGAAGATGATCGTCAGAACGGCCGTCGTGATGATCACGCTGCTGGAAATTTCGATGAATTCAAGTCCCGATTCCGAACGGATGAGCATCAGCGATCCCAGAACGAAGGAGATGATGCCTCCGACAGTCAGCAAGCCATAGCTCACCACTTTGATTTCCGCGATAAATAAGATGATGGAAAAGATAATGAGTGCCAGTCCGGCGTAGTTGATGGGAAGCGTGTGGAGCGAATAGAACGCCAGGATCAGGCTGATGACGCCGACGACGCCGGGCAGGATGGAACCCGGGTTGTAGAGCTCGAACAACAGCCCGTAGACGCCGAGCATCAAGAGAATGTAGGCGATATTCGGATCGCTGAGAATGTCGAGAATTTTTTCGGACCAACCCATTTCGAGCGCGGTGATTTCCGCTCCCTTCGTCTCGAGAGTGACAGTCCCTGCGCTCGTTTCCACGTTCTTCCCGTCGATCTGGGCGAGCAGATCGTCGAGATCCTTGGCGATCAAATCAATCACATTGTCCTTGAGCGCCTCCGTCTCCGTGATCGACAGGCTTTTTCGTACGGCCTCTTCGGCCCAACCAAGGTTGCGCTTTCGTTTCTCCGCGATGGTCCGAATGAACGCGGCCGCGTCATTCGTGGCCTTTTCGTTCATGATCGAATCTTGCCCACCCTGGAGTGACACCGGGTGTGCAGCTCCGATGTTTGTCCCGGGTGCCATGGCGGCGATGTGCGCGGCAAGTGTGACGAATACTCCCGCGGATGCCGCCTGAGAACCGCCGGGCGAAACATAGACGATCACGGGAATCCTGGCGGAGAGAATATCCGCCACAATCACACGAGTGGACTTGAGGAGGCCCCCCGGCGTGTTCAGATGCACGATGATACATTCGGCTTCGGCCTTCGTTGCCTTCTCGATGCTCCGGTGCAGGAATTCAGCAGCGGCTGGATTGATCGCACCATCGATCTTGGCTGTGTATACCGTCTGACTGAAAACATCAGAGATGACAGCAATAACCAGAATGGCAATTACGAAGGACGTGTGACGTGGCATGAGGGATACCCCGATTGACGGAAAAATCCTGCAACACGGTTGCCGCGCATTGCAAAAACGTCTCGCTGAGATCTTGGTTCAGCGGAGAGGGTGGGATTCGAACCCACGGTACGGTTACCCGCACACACGCTCTCCAGGCGTGCCAGTTCAACCACTCCTGCACCTCTCCGAATTTGTGATATGCGCTTTCCTTGAAAACCGGGGTAACTGCTGATCAAGCCACTTTCTTCCTTGGCCGCTTTTCAGGAACCGTTCCCTGGTGTTGGCACTCTTGTGATCTAGATCTTCCTCTGAATAGACGAGAATCCAGGGAATCCCACCGCGTGTAAATCTGTTGTGTCCCTGATTATGTTGCCGCAGCCTCGCTTCAGCCGCACCACTGGATCTTCCCACATAGCGCTTCTGCAAACTGCTACTCCACAGAACATACACGCAAGCCATTGGTGTTGTCCGTAAGTCTGACTACCAGTGTGCCAGTTTCCGCCGAAGGCGGATCCGCCTCAGGCGGACAACCACTCCTGCACCTCTCCGAATTTGTGATATGCGCTTTCCTTGAAAACCGGGGTAGCTGCTGATCAAGCCACTTTCTTCCTTGGCCGCTTTTCAGAAACCGTTCCCTGGTGTTGGCACTCTTGTGATCTAGATCTTCCTCTGAATAGACGAGAATCCAGGGAATCCCACCGCGTGTAAATCTGTTGTGTCCCTGATTATGTTGCCGCAGCCTCGCTTCAGCCGCACCACTGGATCTTCCCACATAGCGCTTCTGCAAACTGCTACTCCACAGAACATACACGCAAGCCATCGGTGTTGTCCGTAAGTCTGACTACCAGTGTGCCAGTTTCCGCCGAAGGCGGATCCGCCTCAGGCGGACAACCACTCCTGCACCTCTCCTTGGTGCCTATGTCCAGAAGTGCGTGTCTCCCCTGAAGGTTTGCATGGAGCATGATCTTCTTCGGGATTCCGGACGAGGATCGATTCGAGATCTGTGGCGAGGTCCGTGCAATTTGGACGAAAAAAGATAGAAAAAGAATGGACGAAAAGCAATTAGAGGAGTACGACAGCTCCACGCTCCGCTGGATCCGACGTTCCTTTCGTCGAGGATTAACTTCATTCATCACAACCGCAATTGATCCGAAGTCATAGAACAACGAGAGTCGTTCTGCAAATCTGGGCGCATAACGGGATCACCGATCTCCTTCACCGCGTGAATTTGATTTTCACAGGACTTTTCGCTTTGTTTGCCCATCGCGTGGGCGCCGCCGAGGTTGATTCGGGTTCGCCGACTGCGAAACACGTCAACTGACCAACTCTCCACATCCGACGGTACGGCTGAGCTTCTATGGGGCAAACGGTGTTGGTTGCGGAGGATCAGGAACACATCCGTGCTCTGATCGAATATAAACTCCGAAATTCCGGATATACCGTGGTTTCCGTATCAGACGGGATTTCTGCGTTGGAGAAGAGCCGCGAACTCAAACCGGACATCATCCTGCTTGATGTCATGATGCCGCTCATGACCGGATTTGAGGTTCTCTCAGCCTTGAAAGAGGACCAGCAGTTGAAATCGATCCCCGTGCTGTTGGTGACGGCCCAGAGCAAAGAGGATGAAATCCTGAGAGGGCTGTCGATGGGCGCGGACGATTACATTACAAAACCGTTCAGCCCGAATGAACTGGCTGCGAGAGTAAAGACTGTTCTTCTGAGACGGGGAATTCGCTGAGCGGATTCCCCTGAGAATTGCCCCCTTCAGATCGCCCCTGCTCATCGGAGTACACGAGATGACTCCTTGCCCATAGTCCCGGCGTGCCGGTGAACCCGCACCTGCGTAAAGAATGACAATCAGCACCCTTCCATTATGCCGCTTGTTCTGATCATAATGATATCCCTTGCCGTTGCCGCGACGGCATTCGCGACCATCGCAGCAACGATCTTGGTCATCAACAAGTCGCTGAACGTTCGGCGACTGGCGGTGCATCGGAAGATCTTGACCGGTTACTCGATGCGAGCGGCCGAGCTTATCATTGGTCCGCTTCCCGACAGGATCGCTGGCGTGTCCGCAGGACGCCGATTCAAATACTACGAGACGCTCGCGAGTCCCACGAAGAGGATGCACAATCGGCTCGGCAGACGCATCCGCGAACTTCATCGCAATGCTCTGAAAGAAGTTTTGATCGGATTGGCGCGCGATCTGACAGGAGAATCATTCGAGAGGCTCGTCTATTTCTTCTATTCGTTCGGCTTCGTTCATGAGGAGATTTCGCGACTCACAGATCGTCGATGGTGGATTCGGGCTCAAGCGGCTCGTGATCTCGGGCTTATGCGGGCGCGTCGTTCAATTACCGCGCTGACGGCAGCGATCGAAGATTCGGACGCGGACGTTCAGATGCAGGCGATGCAGGCGCTGATATCGATCGTCGGCGCCGATGCGCTGGGCGCGATTTTCCGGCTCGCGCGCAATATCTCCCCCTGGAGTGCGATCGAGCTGTCCCAGGTGGTCCTTCGGTATCGAGACCAGAGTGTACCGTATCTCCTTGAGGGTCTCCGGTCGACCGATCAGTCGGTAGTGCTCTTCTGCATCGACATGTTGGCGCAAATCGGTTTTGTGAGCGCGGTAGAGCCGTTGCGGGAAATGGCGCAAGCCTACCCGAATGTGACGATTCGCGCGAGAAGCATCGTTGCGCTGGGAGAATTGGGTGACGAGCGTGCCGAAGGTCTGTTTCGCACGGAGCTGTCGAATCCGAATCCCATTCTCAGAATCGCGGCTATCCAATCGCTTCAGCGCGTTGGTTCACCGGCAGCCGTGCCGCCCCTGCTTGAGCGCGTGCATTCAGCGCCAATCCAGGAGAGAATCCTGGCGGCGCGAGCTGTTGCCTCGACCGGGGATCCTGGAGTCGAAGAGTTGAAGAAGCTCGTCGGAGGTGAAGGGAGGCTTGTCGGCAAGATCGCAGAACAGGTGCTCGAGGAGCGAGGAATTTCCGCCGGGACGAGGATACGATGATCGATATTCTCCACGCCGCACTCTTTACCTATTTTGCGTTTTCCGTGGTGTATTTCATCGCGATCAACTTGGTGTACACCGTCCTGTTGCTCATTTCCTACCGCGAAGTTCAGTACTACATGAGGCACAATTCCTTCAGCGACTATCGTGTCATGGTCCAGTCGGAACTCGTTCCTCCCGTATCGATTCTCGCTCCGGCGTACAACGAAGAGGCCACTGTCGTTGAGAGCGTCAAGAGCCTATTGAAACTGAGCTACGGAAAATACGAGGTGGTCGTCATCAACGATGGTTCCCGCGACAACACCTTGAAAGAACTTGTCGATGAGTTCGATCTCTTTGCGTCGAAGAAGTTGCACCAGGAAATGATTCGGGCCAAGAAGGTGCGGGGAATCTACAAGTCGGGACTCCCGCAATACCGGAATCTGATCGTCGTTGACAAGGAAAACGGAGGAAAGGCCGATGCCCTGAATGTGGGGATCAATGTGTCGCAGTACGAATATGTGTGCGCCATTGATGCGGATTCCCTCCTCGAAGATGATGCGCTCATGAAGGTGATGAAGCCCTTCATGGAAGATGCTCGCGTGATTGCGACTGGAGGAATTGTCCGCATCGTCAACGGATGCGAGGTTGTGAATGGGCGGGTTGTTCGGGTGGGATTGTCACGAAAATTCCTGCCGGTCTTCCAGGTCATCGAGTACTTTCGAGCGTTTCTGTCCGGTCGGATGGCCTGGCATGGCTTGAACGGCTTGTTGATCATCTCCGGAGCATTCGGGATGTTCAAAAAGAGCGCCGCGATCGAGGCAGGGGGATATTATCCTGCGACCGTGGGAGAGGACATGGAACTTGTGGTCCGGATGCATCGAACGAAGCTGGAAAAGCGGGAAGAGTATCGCGTGGCATTTGTTCCCGATCCCGTCTGCTGGACAGAAGCACCGGAATCTCTGAATGGACTCGGGAAGCAACGCAATCGATGGCACCGCGGCCTCCTCGATACGCTCTCCATTCACTCTGATATGCTCCTCAATCGGCGCTACGGTGTCGTCGGCATGGCGGCCATGCCGTATTTCTTCTTCGTCGAACTCCTGGGACCGGCTGTGGAATTCTTTGGTTACGTGGTTGTCGTTCTGCTCTTGCTCTTCGGACAGTTCAACTTGGATATGCTTGTCTTGTTCTTTATCGTTGCCGTCCTCTATGGCGTGATGTTTTCCGTCGGTGCCGTGCTTCTGGAGGAAGTTTCGTTCCGACGTTACCCCAAGCCAGGTGACCTCCTGCTGCTGCTCTTCATCGGCGTGGTCGAGAACTTCGGATATCGACAATTGACGGCATGGTGGCGCGTCAAAGGATTCATCGATTACTATCGGGGGAAAGAGGGATGGGGAACGATCCAGCGAAAGGGATTCGGACCATCAACAAGCGGATCGCAACACGCGAAGAGGTGAAGCGGAAGGGGAGGGATTCGAACCCTCGATGGCCCGGAGGCCATTCCGGTTTTCGAGACCGGCCGATTCAACCACTCTCGCACCCTTCCTGATCACAACGCTCCACCAATATACCGAAACCGTCTGCAATTTCAAAGTTTCCGGACGCATGTCGCTCCCGTGAAACTCTTCTCATCCATCTCGTGTTTGAGCATGTGTCATTCTCACTTCCTTGACATTCCTCGGTCGATTGGATATATTGACTTCAAGTAATGCAAGCAGGAACGTGATGCAAGAGCCGAACACCAAGCGAAGCAGGCAACGCGAAAAAATCTTCCAGGTCCTCCGGCGCACTCGTTCCCATCCGACGGCCGAATGGATCTTCAAAGAAGTCAGGCAGGACGTTCCAAAGATCTCGCTAGGAACAGTCTATCGCAATCTCTCCGTCTTGCGGCGACAGGGGAGAATCCTTGAGCTCGATTTTGGCGAGGGTATCCGACGATACGATGCGGTTATTCAACCGCACTATCACTTTGTATGCTCACGTTGCGGCTCGGTCTGCGATATCGACGTGCCGCCGCTGAACGTCGTAACGGAGCAGGCCCGAACAGTGATACCCGGAATTGTGGATTCCCACCGCCTGGACTACATCGGGACCTGCAACACCTGCCTCGAACATTCCTAGCCAGCGCGGCTACCGGGGGGGAGCGGTTCGATCGATTCTCCCCTGAATCCTCTGGCACTTCGCCCTACGAATGATGAACGAGTCCGCCAACATCTATCATGTTGGGGGCCGATTGTCCAATACTCCGGATACGACACAACATCATCACACATACTCAATTTCACTGAGGAGGATCTATGGCTATCAGAGTTGGAGACAAAGCGCCCGATTTCACTCTGTTTGATACGGAAAAGCAATCGAAATCCCTGAAAGATTTTGCCGGCAAGACGACAGTTGTCGCATTCTTTCCAGGCGCGTTTACCGGAGTCTGCACGAAAGAAATGTGTGCCTTCCGGGATTCGCTGGCAAGATTCAATGAGTTGAAATCAGGTGTCGTCGCGATCAGTGTTGATGCCCCGTTCTCAAACAAGGCCTTCGCAGCCCAAAACGATCTGAAGTTCCCGATTCTGTCAGACTATGAGCGGACAGTCTCAAAGGCGTATTGCGGTGTGCACGAGGATTTTGCCGGCCTGAAAGGGTATACGGCCGCCAAACGCTCCATCTTCGTCGTGGATGAACAGGGAACCATCAAGTACGCATGGATCTCTGAGAATCCTGGTGTGGAGCCGAACTATGATGAGATCCTGAAAGCGGTGAGCTAGGCCCATCCCGATGATCACGGTAGGACAAAAGGCGCCGGACTTTTCCCTCCCGGCAGGTGATGGTACGAACATTCGTCTCCGGGACTTCAAGGGAAAAAGCGTTGTGGTGTTCTTCTACCCGAAAGACAACACCCCTGGATGCACCCGAGAGGCGTGCGATTTTCGCGACAACTTCGCCCGTTTGAAAAAGCTCGGTGTGGTCGTCATCGGAATAAGTCCGGATAGCCCCACCTCGCACCGCGCATTTGCGAACAAGCACAAACTCCCGTTTCTCCTTCTCAGCGATGAAGGAAAAGAGGTGGCGAAGGCGTTTGGGGTGTGGAAGAAGAAGAAACTCTATGGGAGAGAATTCATGGGAATCGTTCGGACGACATTTCTGATCGATCCGCGCGGGACGATTGTCCGGAGATTTGACAATGTCCGCGTCGCGAGACATGTCGACCAACTGATCGAGTCTCTGAAGCACGGAGGATAATTCAGAATGGTCTATGTGACCCGGCGGGCGACGTTTAGCGCTTCTCACCGACTCTTCAATCCCGCTCTCAGCGACGAAGAAAACGAGAAGCTCTACGACAAGTGCGCCAATCCGCGCGGCCACGGGCATAACTATGTCTTGGAAGTGACGGTCGCAGGAAAGCAGTCTGAGAGATCAGGGTATGTGATCGACCTTAAGATTCTGAAACAAATACTCGAAACGGAGATCATTCGGAAGGTAGATCACAAGCATCTCAATGAGGACGTTGATTTCCTCAAGGGTGTCATCCCCACGACGGAAAATCTCGCGCGGGAGTTCTGGAAGATTCTCGAACCCAAAATCCCTGTGGGGACACTATGTTCGATCCGGTTGAGCGAGACGGAGAATAATTCGGTAGAATATCGAGGTGAATAAGTCTATGACAAAGGTGCAGTCGAATGAAAACATTCGCGACGTCGTGAAGGAACTTCTCCGATACGTTGGGGAAGACCCATCGAGGGAGGGATTGCGCGCCACCCCTGATCGAGTTGCTCGAATGTATCAATTCCTTACGCAGGGATATCGCCAAGACATCAAGAGCATCCTCAACGGTGCCGTCTTCAGGGAAAAGTACAATGAGATGGTGATCGTCAAGGAAATCGATTTCTTCAGCCTCTGTGAGCATCATTTGTTGCCTTTTTTCGGGAAATGTCATGTCGCGTACATTCCCAAGGGACGAATTCTGGGGCTGAGCAAGCTTCCACGCATCGTCGAGGTCTTCGCACGACGGTTGCAGGTTCAGGAACGTCTGACACAGGAGATTGCCGATACGCTCTACGAATGCCTCAAACCGGAGGGCGTCGCGGTGGTTGTCGAGGCACAGCATCTCTGCATGATGATGCGGGGCGTCGAGAAGCAAAACTCGATCGCTACGACAAGCGCCATGTTGGGAATCTTTCGGAGCGACGTCAAGACGAGAAGCGAGTTTCTCACGTTGATCGGTCGGAAGCTGTCATGATTGCCAAGGGGAATCGACCTCGAATCGTCGTGGTGACCGGTGCGAGTGCTGGCATTGGTCGCGCGCTGGCGGAATGCTTTGCCCGCGGCGGCGACAGCGTTGTTGCGATCGCTCGCTCCAACGCGAAGCTCGACACGTTGATCAGAAAACTGATGTCCGCGGGGCGTGACGGTACGGCATATGTGTGTGATCTCCGAGACGAGGAGGCCGTCGAAAGGACATTCAGGTCCATTCAACGTCGCGTTGGCCCGATTGATATTCTCATCAACAATGCCGGTGTGACGCGATTCAAGAGCTTTTCCGAAACCTCCCTCCGCGATTTCGAAGAAATCCTTGAGACGAATTTGCGGGCGCTCTTCCTCACGACAAAAGCGGTGTTGCCGGTGTTCTTGAAAAGGAAGAGGGGGCACATCATCAACGTGCTTTCTTTCGCTGCAAAAAAGACGTATGTCAACTCAAGTGTCTATGCGGGATCGAAGAGCGGGGCCGCGGCGATGATGGATGCATTGAGGGAAGAGGTCCGTTCGCGGGGAATACAGGTGATGAACGTGTATCCGGGGGCCGTCCTTACGCGCATGTGGCCTCGAAAGATTCGACACTCGCATGCTGCGCGAATGATCGATCCGAGGATTATTGCCGGAGCAGTGTTCGAGGCGACGAAGCTGCCTTCGTCGGCCACGATAGAGGAGCTCGTCATTCGTCCCGAACGAGGAGACGTGAACGCATGAATCTCAAGAAATCAATATCAGTCGTGACGGGTGCCGGAAGAGGAATCGGCCGGTCGGTCGCGCTGGAATTGGCGAAGGCAGGTTCGACGGTGATCCTTGTTGCCCGGACGGAAAGAGAATTGCGCAATCTCCAACGAGAGATCGAAGCCTCGGGTGGAAAAGCCGAGACCCGGGTGGCTGACATCACGGATGACACGCGCGTCCGTGAGCTGTTCGGATACGTGAAGGAAACGCACGGGCGACTCGATGTACTGATCAATAACGCGGGAATCGGGCGATTTGCTCCGGTTCGGAATCTGGAGCTAAGCGATTTCGACGCCATGTGGAATCTCAACGTACGGGCGCTTGCGCTGTGCAGCCAGGGCGCCGTGCAGATCATGGAGCCCCAGAACAGCGGTATCATTGTGCAGGTCGCCTCGTTGGCCGGGAAGAACGCGTTCGTGAATGGAGCGGCCTATGCCGCAACGAAGTGGGCAGTCCTCGGATTCTCGAAGTGCTTGATGCTCGAGGTCCGGGAGCACAATATCAAGGTGATCGTTGTGTGTCCGGGTTCGGTCGACACCGGCTTTTCGGTTCGCACGCGGGAATCATCGCGGGAAAAAATACTCTCACCAAAGGATGTGGCTGATACGATCATGGCTGCACTGCGATTGCCTCCCCAGGCGATGATGAGTGAAATCGATTTGCGACCGACGAATCCAAAATAGGTGGGCGCTGTCTCTCCCCGCGCGACGGACACCACGTACGCAACACAGAAGCCGCTGGTACCGGAAATGAAAAAAGGGGCTGTCTCAAAAGATCGCCCAGAGTCACAGTGAGCGACGTCGAACTGTGACATTAGAGCGAAATCGTGGCTTCGACGGAGTCTAGCCCGCCGCATACTTCGACTCCGCTTCCCGAAGGGACCCCTTTGGGGCACTATGACGGCGGGCCTCAGCCTGACGATTTCGCTCTAAGGAGGACTTCTGAGACGGCCCTTTTCTCTTGTTTGTCCTGATCTTTGCGAAAGGACTACCAAGGCGTTGGTTGATGCATCCGCATCCGTAGTCGCATTCCATCTCTCATGCCACGTTGCATCATCATCCCTCCACGCTGTTGTCTCACCTTTCCTGCTGCAAGGGCCTTCTTCCAGACCTTCTGCTGATCCGGGGTGAGCGTCTTGTTTACGGCGAACCAGTGGTTGATTCTCTGCTGTCGCATTTGCGCGTCGATCTGGGAGATTTCCGCGAGCTTCTTGTCGACAGCCCCCTTGTCCGGTGCGTCTGCGCGGAGCAGCTCCCGTAATTCGATACCCAGCGTCGACTTCTTGGCGCGGAGTGCGATCATCTGTTTTTGGGAATCATCGCGCAACTTCTGAAATTCCTTCATCTGAGCATCTGTGAGGTTAAGTTCGTTCACGAAGTTCATGATGCGTTGACCCCCCATCGGTGGCTGCATCGCTCTCCGGGGTTGGGCAATCGTTGCGGCACTGATCACGCAGGCCAACAGGGTCAAGAGGAATAGTCTGGTCATGATGGTTTTTCTCCTTGATTGCAGAATTGATTTCGTTGGTTCTAACGTGCTTTTGATGTCTGGCGTGTGCAATGGGTTTAATCACGCGGCGGATTCTCTTCGCTGCGAGTCGGCTTGATGCTGAAGGGCTTCTTTGGTATATTTGCGACATGGGAGATACCTTCAAAACGATCGGAATTGCGATTCTTTTGCTGATGTTCCTCGTGTCGGGGTGCACGCTGCTGTCTCCCGTGGGAGCAGTCATCAGTTCCGCCTATGAGAACACAGTGTCGTATTTCAATGCCTACTACAACGCAAGTAAATTGTTCCACGAGGCGGAGGAGGAGATTCTCGCGCGTTCCCTGGCTCAGCAGGACTTCTTGCAGGGAGAGCGGAGCGCACGATCGACCATTCCTCCTTCAGCCCGACAGAAACTAAATCTCGTTGTCGACAAATGTTCGAACATCCTCTCGTTTCATCCGCAAAGCGCGCTTGTGGACGACGCCCTGATGCTGATTGGGAAGTCGTACTACTACATGGGCGAATACGCGAAAGCAGAAAGAAAATTCACCGAACTTCTGGCTCAGTTTCCCGAAAGCGCATTTGTCCTTGAGAGTCAGCTCTGGCTCGTCAAATCTTCACTTCATCTCGCGAATGCTGACCAGTCTGTTGAAATTGCCAGGCGTCTTGTCGCCTCTGCTTTGGAAGATGAGGAGGAAGCGATTGCCGGGCAGGCGTATGTTCTCCTCGGTGACCACTATGAAAATGCGGGGAACGCCCGAGCGGCGATCGATCACTATACCAGTGCGCTCCCGTTGATGTCGGAGCCGATCGATCAGGCGATCACGACGATGAAGATCGGAAAGCTATGGCTCACGTTGGGCGACAGCCGAAATGCCCTTGACGCTCTCAAGCGCGCGCGTGGCCTGACGTCAGATTCACGTCTGCTGTCACAGAGCGGACTCCTGGCGATACGCGTGACTCGTGAGCTAGGTCAGTATGCGGAATCCCTCGAGTTCTGCAATCTCATGTTGAAGGATTTTCGGGTTCTCGACTACGCGAGGGAAATCAAGCTCGAAAAGGCCTCGACCTTGGTCGAAATGAAGCGAACGGAGGAGGCGCTCGAATTGCTCGCTACCGTCGACACGTCATCCGTGAGATCGGAATTCAGCACGCGTGCGGCCTTCGCCGCCGGTCAGCTTCACGAAAAGCACCTCCGCGATTATCATAGTGCCGCGGCCTCTTATGCCAGAGCGGCACAGTTCAATCTTCCTTCCATCGCACCACAAGCCCAGGCACGTCTTCAAGCCATCACTCGGTATTTCGATTATGTGCGTCAACATACCGTCAACGATTCGCTGCTTGCCCTCCCGGACACCATAGTGGTTCCGTTGGACAGCATGTTGATTGTGACGACACCACTGGCCGGAGGGACAGATTCCACGCAGGAAGCTGTCAAGGTCGATACGCTCTGGAATCGCGTCGTAGTCATCAACCATGATTCTCTGAAAGCCGCGCAGACCAACATCTCGAATCAACTCGGAGAACTATTCTATTCGGATCTCGACGATCCCGACTCGGCGCTGATCTGGTATAGCCGAGCCCTGAGTGCGAGTCCGGATTCGCTGCAGCTGCCGAGAGCGATATTCGTCGTGGCGGAGTTGCGCCCGCGCGATTCTACGGTAGCCATGGATTATTCCGCCAAGCTTTATCGTTCGCTACTCGCGCGGTTTCCGAATTCATCGTATGCCGCAATCGCCAAGCAGCGGCTGGGGATTCCCGTTGAGAATCCATCCGAGGATCCGGCGAGCGACATCTACGCGAATGCCGAACGCAAGCTGGACGAGGGCCTCCTTCGCGATGCCGTGCGGGAATTTCGAGAACTCATTCGCCAGTTTCCCGATTCTCCCCTCGCCGCGCAGAGCGCGTACGCGATCGGCTGGATCTTCGAGCACAAACTCTCCCAACCCGATAGCGCGATCGCGAACTACAAGAGAGTTGTCGATCGGTATGGGGAATCACCCTTTTCCGCCCTTGTTCGCCCCCGCATAGGACTGGCGGTTGCGCCCGTAGAAGAGACAAGGCAGAATGTCCCGGAGGGCGTGCCGTTGGATGATGAGCCGCGCGGGCGCCCTGGCATCCCCGCTTCTCCGCAGAAAGAGGATGTGGGACCTGATTCACGAAGGGAGAGGGCGGCGACCCAAAAGAAGAATATCAAAGACTAGAGGGTGCATGGAGTTTTTTCAGGAACGCGTTCACGTGACCTCGAGAGAGGAAATTGCGCCGGGAATTTTCGTTCTTCGATTCCGCTCGCCTGCGATCGCCCGTCAATGTCGTCCGGGACAATTTGTCAACATCCGTTCTGATGCGAGTTTTGTCCCATTGCTCAGAAGGCCCTTCAGCATCTCCGATGTCGACAAGGATGAGATCGAGATGTTGTTCAACGTGGTAGGGAAGGGAACTCAAATCCTCTCGCGCAAGATTGCTGGAGATGAGGTAGACCTCATTGGGCCGTTGGGCAGACCTTTCGATTGTTCTCGCACGGCAACCCATGCGATGCTTGTGGGGGGCGGCTTGGGCGTCGCGCCGTTTCCGTTTCTCACTCGGGCGTTGATCGCGGAAGGACATCGCATCACAAGTTTTGTCGGTGCCCGTACGGCTGATCAAGTCATTTCGCGAAACATCAAGAATTGTCACGTTGCTACGGACGACGGAACCAAGGGATTTCACGGCACCGTCGTTGAACTGCTCCGCTGTTTTCTGGAGAAGGAATCCGTCGACAATGTTCAAATCTACGGATGTGGACCCGCCGCAATGATGAGAGCGCTTTCGAACCTTGCACACGAGAAAAAGGTGCGGTGTGTGGTCTCGCTCGAAGGCGATATGGCGTGCGGCATCGGAATCTGTCAGGGATGTCCCGTGGAGCGACGTGAGGGGGAGAAGAAGTATTCCCTCGTCTGCACTGAGGGTCCGGTCTTCGATTGTGAGGAGATTGTCATCCGATGAGCCCGGTAACGTCGTTCACTATCCGCAAAACGGAATTCCAGAACCGCGTGTTCGTGGCCTCGGGCACGTTCGGCTATGGTGACGAGGTCGGGAATCTGGTAGACACGAGTCTCCTGGGCGGCATCATGACAAAGTCGCTTTCTCTGAAACCCCGAGCGGGCAATCCGCCGAGACGCATTGTCGAGACACCGAGCGGCATGCTGAACTCTATCGGACTGGCCAACATCGGCGTCGAAAAGTTTCTGAAGGAAAAGCTTCCGTTCCTGCGATCGCTTCGGACCAAGATTATCGCGAATATTGCGGCAAGCAGTACGGACGAGTATTGCGAGGTGCTTCGGCTCATGGACAGCGAGGAAGGCATCGCGGGCTACGAGATTAACGTCTCCTGCCCCAACGTAAAGGAAGGGGGCCTGTCTTTCGGAACCGACTGTAAAAAGGTCCGCGAAATCACCGAAAAGCTCCGTCTCCTCACGGATCGGCCTCTCATTATCAAGCTCACACCGAACGTCACGCACATCTCGGAGTTTGCGCGTGCGGCTCAAGAGGCGGGAGCCGACGCGATTTCGGCGATCAATACGCTCGTCGGGCTGGCCATCGATCTGCGTACACGGAAGCCAAAGCTGTCGACGGTCACAGGCGGTCTTTCGGGGCCGGCCATCAAGCCGGTAGCCCTGGCGAAAGTGTACGAAATCGCACAAGCCGTTGAGATTCCCATTATCGGCATCGGGGGGATCGCGAGCACCGAGGACGCACTCGAGTTCCTCATCGTCGGCGCTTCAGCTGTGCAAATTGGAACGATGAATTTTGTAGAACCATCGATCGCTGGTACCATCGCGCGGGGAATCGAAGAGTATGCTCAACGGCAGAATCTGAAGGATGTTGGAGAACTCGTCGGTACGTTGGATGCAAATATCGAATTTTCACCGCTGTATTCCTGGCTACACTAGCGATCCCTTCCTCTTGTGAAGACTTACCTTGAGACGTTGAAATTCCTCTACGGGCTTCAGAAACGTGGAATGAAATTCGGTTTGCGCGGCATCGAGCAGTTGGCTGCTGCCCTTGGAAATCCTCAAAAACGATTCCCCGCCATTCATGTTGCGGGATCGAATGGGAAGGGCTCGACATCCGCGATGATCGCGGCGATCCTGCAAAGCGCCGGATACAAGACGGGATTGTATACATCCCCCCATCTGTTGGACTACACAGAAAGGATTCGAATCGATGGGGTACCGATAGCGCCGCGGGAAGTTATCGAGAGTGCGAAGGGACTGAGGCGCGTCGTGCAACGATCGGGAGCGACGTTTTTCGAAACCACAACGGCGATTGCGTTCAAGCACTTTGCGGAACATCAGGTCGATGTCGCCGTCGTCGAGACGGGACTGGGCGGGAGACTGGATTCGACGAATATCGTTGATCCGATGGTCACGGTCATCACAACGATCTCGCGAGAGCACACCGATGTGCTGGGGAGGACGTTGTCGAACATTGCATTTGAAAAAGCGGGAATCATCAAAAGAGGTGTCCCCTGTGTCACGGGGGTGCAGTCGAAGACCGGACTTGAAGTAATTCGGGACCGCTGCCGACGCCTGCGCGCTCCCATCGTTGTCCTCGATGTGGTGGAGAGTGGTACGGGTGTCTCGACGATCGAAAGTTCCTGCATCGATTTGCGCGTCAATGGCACCGAGTACCGGCAACTGAAGGTATCGCTGGCCGGACGATTTCAGATACGCAATGCGGCGCTTGCGGCGCTTACGGTCCGGGAACTCCGGCGGGTTTCGACCCTCACTCTCAACGACTCACATGTGCGAAAGGGGCTGGGACGGATCCAGGAACTTACCGGACTGAACGCTCGTCTATCGATTCTCCAAAGGAATCCCCTCATCATTGCCGACGTTGCGCACAATCCCGAGGGGACGGAGCGACTGGTGGAATCTCTCCGCTCGGTCAATATGGATGGATTCACACTTGTCTTTGGCGTAATGCGGGACAAGAATGTCAAGGCGATGAGTCGAGAACTTCTGAAAGTCGTCGATCGCATTGTGCTTGTCGAGCCGCGCACGGATCGGGCCCGTCCGGCAAGCGAACTCGTCTCGTTCTTCCGTCAGAGGAGGCGAAATCCGATTGTCGCCGGCACAGTGGCGGAGGGGATTGAGGCGGCGAAAGCGGTGCGTGGGAAGCAGCGGAGGATCCTGATCACCGGTTCTCACTTTGTTGTTGGCGAGGCAGTGGCACATCTCCAAGGGAGAAAATACTTGACAATAGGGCAGTAATGGGCTATATTGCACCGTGGATTCTGTAGAGGGCGAATCATCTCGCGGTAGCTCCACACAGCTCACTTCATCTGTTCAGATCGCATACTCCCAACCTCAGATATCTCAGAAACCCCGAACCCAATAGTCCGCGCGCGCAACGCGCCTCAGTCGCTTGATTTATCTTTCTCATTTCAATTCCTCACCAATAGTTAGGATGTCACGCCATGTCGATGGACATTACTGAGCTAAAGTCCAAGAAGATTGCTGAACTCAACAAGATCGCAAAAGATCTGAATATCAGCGGCTACAGCGAATTGCGCAAGCAAGAACTGATTTTCAAGATCCTGGAGGCACAGACAGAGAAGGATGGGTTGAGCTTCAGCCGCGGCGTTCTGGAAGTTCTGCCGGACGGGTATGGATTTCTCCGATCTGTCGACTACAACTACCTTCCGTCGCCGGATGACATCTATGTTTCTCCTTCGCAGATCAAGAAGTTCGGTCTCCGGACGGGCGACAGCGTAACGGGCCAGGTTCGTCCCCCGAAGGAAGGGGAGCGTTTCTTCGCTCTCCTGCGTGTTGAGGCGGTCAACGACGACCATCCCGATGTGATGCGTGAGCGGACGCTCTTCGACAACCTGACTCCTCTCTATCCGACCGAGCGAATCAAACTCGAAACTGCGCCGGGTGAATACTCGATGAGAATCCTCGATTTGCTTGCCCCCGTGGGAAAAGGCCAGAGAGGAATGATCGTTTCGCCTCCAAAGGCCGGCAAGACGATCCTCCTCCAGAAAATCGCAAACAGTATCACCCGCAATCATCCCGAAGTTCGCCTGATAGTCCTCCTGATTGATGAGCGGCCCGAAGAGGTCACCGACATGGAGCGCACGGTGAACGCGGAGGTCGTCAGCTCAACGTTCGATGAGCCGCCCGAACGACACGTCCAGGTGGCGGACATGGTTCTTGAGAAGGCCAAAAGACTGGTTGAGGCGAAAAAAGACGTGGTTGTGCTTCTCGACAGTATCACGCGGCTTGCCCGTGCGCACAACACCGTCGTTCCCCACAGCGGCAAGATTCTGTCGGGGGGCGTCGACGCCAATGCTCTGCACAGACCGAAACGATTCTTCGGCGCAGCCAGAAACATCGAAGAGGGGGGGAGTCTCACCATCATTGCGACCGCTCTGATCGAAACAGGAAGCCGGATGGATGAAGTGATTTTCGAGGAGTTCAAGGGAACGGGCAATATGGAAATCGTCCTCGATCGGAAACTGAGTGATCGGCGTATATTCCCGGCGATCGATGTGAACCGATCAGGAACACGCAAAGAAGAGATGCTCCTGGAATCTGAAGAGCTGAATCGCGTCTGGATTCTCCGAAAGCTTCTCAGCGATCTGAATCCGGTCGAGGCGATGGAATTCCTGCTGGAGAAGAAACGGGGAACGAAATCGAATAAGGAATTCCTCAAGTCCATGAGCGGGTAATCCGGTGACCACCATATTCTTTCCGCTGTACGATCTTTCCGTTTCAATCAACCCTTCAGCAAACATTCATTCATACCGGGAAAGTCATGAATACTCCACACCATGACGTTGTGATCGCGAGCGCCTGCCGCACACCGATCGGCTCGTTCCTGGGAAGCCTCAGCAATGTGACGGCTCCTCAGCTCGGAGCGATTGTCATCGGTGAAGCGGTTCGCCGCGCAGGAATCAAACCAACGGATGTCGATGAAGTCATTATGGGAAATGTGCTCAGCGCGGGTGAAGGTCAAGCGCCGGCGCGCCAGGCTGCCATCTATGCGGGCCTCCCGGAGAGCGTCGAATGTATGACGATCAACAAAGTGTGCGGATCGGGTCTGAAAGCCGTCATGCTCGCCTCGCAGGCAGTGAGTCTGGGAGATGCGTCGGTCGTCGTTGCCGGCGGAATGGAGAGTATGTCGAATATTCCGTACATGCTCCCCAAGGCACGAGCAGGGTATCGCATGGGTCACGGTCAGCTGACAGATCTCATGATCTATGATGGATTGTGGGATGTGTACAACGACTATCATATGGGAAACGCCGCTGAGCTTTGCGCCAAAGAGTGTGCGATTCCCCGTGAAGAGCAGGACGAATTTGCCATCATGAGCTACACTCGAGCGCTCGATGCGACGAAGAACGGACGCTTCAAAAATGAGATCGTGCCGGTGACGGTCACGGAGAAGGGAAAGGAGATTGTTGTCGAGCAGGACGAAGAACCGGCGAAGGCAAAATTCGAAAAAGTCCCTACTCTTAAACCCGCATTTCAGAAGGATGGGACCGTGACAGCGGCGAATGCGTCGAAGATCAACGACGGCGCGGCGGCGGTTGTCGTGATGTCCGCCACCAAGGCACGCGAGCTCGGGATTCGTCCGCTCGCAAAGATCGTGGCATCGTCCTCTGCGGCAAAGAAACCGGAATGGTTTACAACAGCCCCCA
>Ga0194127_10000583_pt1 | contig 58256 bp, 58 predicted proteins | sample TA2KigC100mmetaG_FD_148624 | JGI IMG/M metagenome (GOLD analysis project Ga0194127, IMG submission 148624) | Freshwater microbial communities from Lake Tanganyika, Tanzania - TA2015036 Kigoma Deep Cast 100m | ecosystem: Environmental > Aquatic > Freshwater > Lake | place: Tanzania: Lake...
GCGCTCGCCGGGCGAAAGCTGAAAATCACTTCAGCCAGCTCGAATCTTGCCGATGCCGCGAGGGCAGCATAGTCTTTCAACCAACGACGCCCGCTGCTCGCTTTTCAACAGCGAGCGGGACATCCCCACTTGCCGGCATGCGACGCGTCGTCGCGCAGGCCCCACGGTCCGCCTTGGCGGCGAAAGACATTCGATTAGACCTTTCGCGGCGCAATGGTAGTGTGCGCCGGGCCGCCCGGCGCCCAGCCTATGTCACACGGAAAGAAATGATGCGCGCAGCGCCGCTTAGCCTTTGCCCGCGTGTTCTTGCGCTCGCTCTCGTCTTGATCGCCTTCGCAACCGAATGCGCAGCCCGGCCCTTATCTCCGGCTCAGCCTGTCATCGTCAGCCCCGACGCCACGACATCCGCCCCGGCGGAAAGACTCGCCATTCGCGGACGCACGTTCATTCCGCTGCACTCGACGCTCATTGGGCAAGGCGGCGTGACGCGGCTGAACTTCTCCGGCGCGCTCTCTATTCATAACGCCTCGGCGACGAACATTCTTGCGATCGACAAGATCGAATATCGCAGCGGCTCGGGGCAATTGATTGAAAGCTACTTGACCGAGCCCCTTTATCTGAAGCCCTATGCCTCTCTGCAGGTGATCATTGCGCAAGATGACGTTCGCGGCGGAACGGGCGCGAGTTTCACAGTCGATTGGTCGAGCGTTGAAGGTTCGGACGAACCTTTGATCGAAGCCGTCATGACGTCCTACACCGGGCCTCACAGCTACGCCATCCTCTCGCCGGGCCGCCGCGTTTCCAGGCCACAATGATCGTCCGCGCGCGCGCGCCGCATCGCTTCGGCGGGACAGTGTCATAATGGCGGTCGCGATCAAGAGCGCGCCGCGCGTGCGCCGTCTGACGCTTGGCGATTTCCGATCTTATGCGGCGCTCGACTGCCGGTTCGAGTCAGCGATGATTGCGCTCTTTGGAGAGAATGGAGCCGGCAAAACCAATTTGCTCGAAGCCTTGTCGTTGTTCTCGCCCGGCCGCGGCCTGCGTCGCGCGGAGCTTGCCGAATGCGCAAGACGCGGCGGTCCCGGCGGTTTCGCCGGCTCGATCGAAGTCGAGATCGATGGCGCGACGACGCAGCTCGGTCATGGGCTGACAGCGTCGGGCGAGCGGCTTTTCCGTATCGATCGCGAGCCTGCGACGTCTGCGCGCGCCTTTGCCGATTACGTACGCGTGCTCTGGCTCACCCCAGCGATGGATGGGCTGTTTTCGGGGCCCGCGGGCGAGCGCCGACGCTTTTTGGACCGGCTGGCGCTCGGCGTCGACGCCGAGCACGGCGCGCGGGCCAATAGGCTGGAGCGTGCGCTGCGCAATCGAAACCGGCTTCTCGAAGAAGGCGTTTCAGACCGGCGCTGGCTCGACGCCGCAGAACAGGAAATCGCTGCGCTTGGCGTTGCGGTAGCCGCCGCCAGACGCGAGACCGTCTCGCGGCTTGCTGCGCTGATCGCCGCAGGCCGCGACGACGCTTCGTCGTTTCCCTGGGCGGACGTGACGATCGAAGGCGAGCTAGAGCAGCGCCTTGGGCTTGAGCCTGCGCTCGTCGTCGAAGAATGGTATCGCGGCGAACTCGCGGCGTCGCGCCGCCGCGACGCCGCCGCCGGACGCACGCTGATCGGTCCGCAGGCGAGCGACCTGGCCGTGCGGCATGGTCCCAAGAATGAAGCGGCGCGCGCCTGTTCGACCGGCGAGCAGAAGGCGCTGCTGATGGGGCTCACGCTGGCGCACGCCAAGCTGGTCGATGCGATGACCGGCCAGGCGCCGATCCTCCTGCTCGATGAGGTCGCGGCGCATTTCGACGTGAAGCGCCGCGAGGCGCTCTACGACGAACTGCAGGCGCTTGGCGGACAGGTCTGGATGACCGGCGCCGACCCCGCGCTGTTTGAGCCCTTGCGGGGTCGCGCTGAGCTTCTGCTCGTGACTCCCGGACGAATAACCTCTGCTTAGCGACCGCCCGGACCTCGACGATGGCGCCGCGCGGTGGCGCCGGGGTTGCAACGGCTGCGCAACCCTCCAGAGGCATCAATGAAATTCTACATGACGCCGGGCTCCTGTTCGACCGGCATTCACATCCTACTCGAAGAGATCGGCCTTGTTTTCGAAGCCTATGTGCTCAATCTGCCGCGCGGCGACCATTTGAAGCCGGAATATCTGGCGATCAATCCCCATGGCACGATCCCGACGCTCGTGCGCGACGATGGCACGGCGCTGACGGATTTCGTCAGCATCGCGACGTGGCTGGCGCAGACCTACCCACGGCGGAAGCTACTGCCCTCCGACCCCACACGGGCGCAAGAAGCGTTCGCGATGCTCGTTTTCTGCACCGGCCACATCCACGGCGAAGGTTTTCGCCGCGTCTTCACGCCAGAGCGCTATGGCGACGCGCGGGAGCAGATCGTCGCCGATGGGCGCGCCATCGCTGAGGCGGCCTTTCAAACAGTGAACGCCGAACTCGCCGGCCGCGACTATGTGGCGGGCGACTTCTCCATCGCCGACGCGGCCCTGTTCTATGTCGAATTCTGGGCCGACAAGACGGGCATGACGCTGCCGCCGAACTGCGCTGCGCACTACCAGCGCATGAAGTCGCGAGCCGCGGTCCGCCAAGTGCTCGCCGAGGAAGGATACCACTGACGCGCGAATCGTCGAATTGGACCTATCCGATTGATTCGAAAGGGTAGAAAAAGGCGCATGGCGCCGCCTTTTTTCGTGCATCCAGCCGCCCTTCGCAGTATATTGTTCTAGCTACGAATCATGCGATTTTTCGCCCCCTCGAAACCACGGAAATTATGAGCAACGACGACGCCGAAAGCCCGGCCGGCGATCCCAACGCCTATGGCGCCGACTCCATTCGCGTGCTGCGCGGCCTCGACGCCGTGCGCAAGCGCCCTGGCATGTATATCGGCGACACCGACGACGGCACCGGCCTCCATCACATGGTCTATGAGGTCGTTGACAACGCCATCGACGAGGCGCTCGCCGGCCATGCGACCGATGTCGCCGTGACGCTCAACGCCGACGGCTCCTGCACGGTGACGGACAACGGCCGCGGCGTTCCGACCGGCATCCACAAGGAGGAAGGCGTCTCGGCCGCCGAGGTCATCATGACCCAGCTCCACGCCGGCGGTAAATTCGACCAGAATTCCTACAAGGTCTCCGGCGGCCTGCACGGCGTCGGCGTCTCCGTCGTCAACGCGCTCTCCGTTTGGCTGAAGCTGCGCATCTGGCAGGATGGGCGCGAGCATTTCATGGAGTTCTCCAACGGCGACGCGGTCGCGCCGCTCGCTGTCGTCGGCGACGCGCCGGTCGAGAACGGCAAGGCCAAGCGCGGCACTGAAGTGACCTTCTTGCCCTCGCCTGTGACCTTCACGATGACCGAGTTCGACTATGCGACGATCGAGCATCGTCTGCGCGAACTCGCTTTCCTCAATTCCGGCGTGCGCATCGTTCTGACCGACGCGCGCCACGCCGAAGTCAAACGCGAAGAGCTTTTTTACGAAGGCGGGCTTGAGGCTTTCGTCCGCTGGCTCGATCGCGCCAAAACGCCGCTCGTCTCCGCGCCGATTCTCATTCACGGCCAGCGCGAACACATCAGCGTCGAAGTCGCGCTGTGGTGGAACGACAGCTATCACGAGAATGTGCTGGCCTTCACCAACAACATTCCGCAGCGCGACGGCGGCACGCATCTCGCGGGTTTCCGCGGCGCGCTGACCCGCCAGATCACCGGCTACGCCGAATCCTCGGGCCTCGCCAAGCGCGAGAAGGTCGATCTCGCCGGCGACGACTGCCGCGAGGGCTTAACCTGCGTTCTGTCGGTGAAAGTGCCGGACCCGAAATTCTCCTCGCAGACGAAGGACAAGCTCGTCTCCTCGGAGGTGCGGCCCGCGGTCGAGAACGTCGTCAACGAGATGCTCGGCCAATGGCTCGAAGAACATCCCGCCGAAGCCAAGAACGTCGTCTCCAAGGTCGTCGAGGCGGCGGCCGCGCGCGAAGCGGCGCGCAAGGCGCGCGAGCTGACGCGCCGCAAGGGCGCGCTCGACATCGCCAATCTTCCCGGCAAGCTCGCCGACTGCCAGGAGCGCGATCCGGCAAAGTCCGAACTCTTCATCGTCGAGGGCGACTCGGCCGGCGGCACGGCAAAACAGGGCCGCAATCGCGAGTTTCAGGCGGTGCTGCCGCTACGCGGCAAAATCCTTAATGTCGAACGCGCGCGTTTCGACAAGATGCTATCGTCCGAGCAGATCGGCACGCTGATCACCGCGCTCGGCACAGGCGTCGGCCGTGACGAATTCAACGCCGACAAGCTGCGCTACCACAAGATCATCATCATGACCGACGCCGACGTCGACGGCGCCCACATCCGCACGCTGATCCTGACTTTCTTCTATCGGCAAATGCCGGAATTAATCGAGCGCGGTCATGTCTTCATCGCGCAGGCGCCGCTCTACAAGGTGACGCGCGGCAAGTCGACGCAATATCTCAAAGACGAGCGCGCGCTTGAGGATTATCTGATCGAAAGCCTGCTCGACGGCGCCGTTCTGCGCACGGGCTCCGAGGATCGCGCCGGCGCGGATCTGCGCAAAGTCCTCGAGGACGCCCGCGGCTTCCGCAATGTGATGCTGAGCCTGCATTCGCGCTACGACCGCGCTGTCGTCGAACAGGCCGCGATGGCCGGCGATCTGACGCCGCAGACTGACGAAGCGGCGGCGAAGCGCTTTGCAACCGAAGTTGCGCACCGGCTTGATGCGATTTCTGAAGAGACCGAGCGCGGTTGGTCGGGCGAGGTTCGCGATGGCGGCCAAAGTCTCGAATATGTCTTCAAGCGCACGCTGCGCGGCGTCACGCATGCCGTGACGCTCGACGCCTCGCTTTTGAATTCAAGCGAGGCGCGCAAGCTCCATGAACGCGCCGAAAGTCTGCGCGAAATTTTCGCTGGGCCGGCGACTCTGATCCGGCGCGGCGACGAAGCTTCGCTTTCAGGGCCGCTCGCGCTTTACGACGCGATGAACGCCGTCGGCCGCAAGGGCCTGACGCTTCAGCGTTACAAGGGCCTCGGCGAAATGAACGCCGAGCAGCTCTGGGAGACGACTCTCGATCGTGAGGCGCGTTCGCTGCTGCAGGTGAAGGTGAAGGAAGCCGCCGAAGCCGACGATATTTTCGTCAAGCTGATGGGCGACGTGGTGGAGCCCCGGCGCGAATTCATTCAGGAGAATGCGCTCAGCGTCGCCAATCTGGATGTGTGAGCGGCGCCGGGCTCTCGTACTAAGGCCCTCATCCTGGAGACCTTTGCACGAATCGGGCGGCGTGATTCACTCCTGCCGGAGTGCGGGAGGAGATCATGCCGAAGCGTCGGGTGGGGCGGCTTGATTTTGTTGATGGCCTGGTCGCGCAGCGTCGACAGTCCCGGCCTTCTGCTCTGACTGAGATTGCGGGGCTGGTCGACTGGTCGCCGTTCGAGAAGCTTTTGAGCGCGCTTCCCGTTTCGGCGAGAGGCGAGCCGTCCTATCCGGCGCTCGTCATGTTCAAGGCGCTGCTCTTGCAGCGCTGGCATGGCCTGTCTGACCCGGAGATGGAGACGGCGTTGGCCGATCGCCTGAGTTTCATGACCTTTGTTGGTCTATCGCTCGGCGATCCGACGCCGGATCACTCGACCATCTGGCGATTTCGCGAGAAGCTTGGCGCCCACGATCTGCTCGACAAACTGCTTGCCGAAGCCAATCGCCAGATCGCGGCGGCCGGCCTGATGGTCAGGCAAGGAACCCTGATCGACGCGACGCTGGTGACGAGCGCCGCGCGTCGTCCGCGCATGGAGGAAGGCAAGACCAGCGCGACGGACAAGGCGGCGCGGTTCGGCACAACCAATGAACGCGGCCGTTTCGCCTTCGGCTATAAGATGCATGTCGCCGTCGACGCCGGCTCGGGTCTCGTGCGCGACATGAAGGTGACGCCCGCCAATGTGCAAGACGTCGTGGCGGCGCCGCAGCTTCTCGATCATGCGGCCGGGGTCGTCTATGCGGACCGCGGCTACGACAGCGACGGATTGCGCGCAGAGCTGGCGCGCCGCGGATTGGGCGACGGTCTCATGCGCAGAAAGCGCGGCCGGCCGCTGACCGCGGCGGAGGTCCTGCGCAATCACCAACTGTCGCTCAAGCGACGCGCGGTCGAAAGTCTGTTCGGCACGATGAAGCGAAGTTATCGGCTTGGCCGCATGCGCGCCTTTACGCAATTGCGCAACGCCGCCGATCTCATCCTCTTCTGCCTCGCCTTCAATCTGCGTCGCTGGCGCGTCCTCGCCGCGCCGTGAGCGCCTTGGCGACGCCAGAAGAGCGTCCCGGCGACAAGGCGCATGCAGCCGCCCGCACTCAAACCGACCTTAAAAAGCAATCAAATCGACCCAAAACACGCTACTCGCGCCAAAACCGCTTTCCATGCAAAGATCTCCAGGATGAGGAGGCGCCGCAGGCGGCGTCTCGAAGGACGAGGAGCCGTTTCGATTTGCGGCTGTCACTCCCGACAGGCCGAAGGCCTGATCGGGACTTCAGGGCTGCGTCACGAATATTTGATTCTGTGCTGGATTCCCGCTTGCGCTTCGCGCGTCGGGAATGACAGGAGGCGCTATGCCGCGCGGCGGTGAGTTGCGCCGCCAAAAAATTCGATATAGCGCGCGTCAATTTCAGCGACGGGCATCACCACGAAAACATCGGTCGTGTTGAATTTGCGGTCGACGACGGCGCCGTCGCCGAAACGCGCGCCGAGCCGCAAATAGCCCTTGATCAGCGGCGAGAGCGCGTCGCGCGCCTTCCGTGGATCGAAGGCGTCGTGCGCGAGCATCCGCATCGGCGTATGCAGTTCTTCTCGCGCGCTGACGCGCCACTCTTCTTCCGCTGGCGCGTAATGCGCGAGATAGCTTAACGCCTGCGCATGGGCGAGCGGATTGGCGCCGTGCAGGCTTGCGCAGCCGAACATCACGTCGATGTCATGCGCCCGCACATAGGCGAGAAGCCCACGCCAGAGAAGTTCGATCGTGCGCTTGCTGCGATAGGGGGCGAGCACGCAGGAACGCCCGAGCTCCAGCGCGCGCATGCCAGCGTGACGCGCGAGGAGCGGGGCGAGGTCATATTCGCTTTCGGAATAGAAGCCGCCGGCCTTCCGCGCCATGTCGTCGCGCATCAGCCGATAGACGCCGACGATTTTTGGCCTGATCTTGCCAAGGCGGGTCTGCGCCGCATGATCAATGACGATGAGATGATCGCAGAATTTGTCGAACCGGTCGACGTCTCGGCGGGTGAAGGCCGTGCGGGCGTCGGGAATGGCGCCGCCTTCTTTGTAAAAGAAAAGGTAGCGCAGGCGCTGAGCCTTGCGCACTTCCCTCTTGCCACGCGCGAGTCGCACTTCGAGCGCGCCCAAACGGCCAAGCGTTTCGCTGAGCGCTTTTTTGGTCTCTTTCGGTCTTTTCGAAGCAGTTTGCGGAAAATTGACGAGGGCGAAGATCGTCTGACCGAAATCCGCGTTAACCGTCCACATGTGCGACTCGCTCCGCATCGATCCATCTGATTGAAGATCACGGAGAGGCGAAGCTTTTGTGACGAGACGATTGCTCCTGCGCCGCCCGAGTTGCGCTTCACGCTCGAACTCTTACAAGGCGAAGGGGGTCAACGAGAGCGATCATGATGAGAAGTTCGCGACGCGCCGCCGCAGCGGCGATCTGTCTCGCCGCAACGCAAGCGAGCGCCGAGACGCCGCTCGCCGGCTGCTATGAGCGAATCTATGACGAAGCGCATCTTGGCGCGCATCGCCGTCAGATCGTGCGCCATGTGCGCTTAAAGATTGCGCCGACTTCGGTGTCGCCGTCGGAAGGCGGCGCAAAGCCGCCCATCGCCGACGCGCTCCTGCAGATATGGACGGGAAAACAGAAGAAGAGCTTTGACTCGCTTGGCGCCTGCTGGTCCGAGGCCGACGGCCTCGTCTGCAACGGGTCAGATTCAGCCGCCGAGACGCGTGTCTGCAAGACGAAGGCGCCAGGCGTTCGCGATTGCCGGATCGACGACGCGCATTCGGGTCGCTTCCGCATCGCGCCGCGTCCGGGCGGAGCGTTGGTCGTTACCGTGCTGGAGACGTTGGAGCTGCCGCAGACGGGTTCCGACGTGGGGCCATTTCTTTATCTGAGCCCGACCGACCCGGAGAATCGCGATTTCTTGCTGCAAGCGTCTCCAGGGGCGTGCAAGTAGCCAAGCAGTCCTCGTCCTTCGAGACGCCGCTTACGGCGGCTCCTCAGGATGAGGACTGCTTACTGACGCCTTCGAGAGGATCAATCCGGCGTAAACCAGGCCCCTCATCCTGAGGAGGCCGCACCCAAGTCGGGTTCGCCCGACTTGGGCTTCAAATGCCGATCTCGGGTAAACCCGAGATCGGTGAGGCCGTCTCGAAGGGCGAGGGGCCGGCGTTTGTGAACGGGCTAATCGCGAGCCACAGTATCCTCGGGACGCGCCGAGGCGCGGGCCACAAACGTCGCGCTTGCCGAATCTCGCGAGATGGCCGACGCTAGCCGTTCGCGGGCTGGAATTTTCCCCAACATCCACTAAATTTTCCACATATTGTCGAATTTTTAATACCCACCACAATATCTTGTTGACGCAGGCGGAAGACTCGCACAGCTTAGGAGCTGCGATGACGCGGCGAAGAACGCTCCTACAGACGTTCAAACGCAACAAGCGCGAGCGAAGCGTCAGCGCGCTTTCTAGTTATCTGCGTGGTCTCGTCCCAGCGGCGGCGCCCAGCGTCGCGACGGGGCGCACGCGTCCTGCGTATTGCAACTATCTGACGGCGTCGCGGGCCGGCGAACGGCTGCGCGCGGGCGGACGCCTGCGCTTTGAGGGGATGGAACGATGAAAATTGACCGGCGCTACACCAAGGCGGGCGAATCTCCTTATGCGAACATCCCGTTCCGCACGACAAAGAGCGAGATTCGCAATCCCGACGGCTCAATCGTCTTTTCCCTCGACAATATCGACGTCCCGAACCAGTGGAGTCAGGTCGCCGCCGACGTTCTGGCGCAAAAATATTTCCGCAAGGCCGGCGTGCCGGCGCGCTTGAAGCGCGTCGAGGAGAACGCCGTTCCCTCCTTCCTGTGGCGCTCCGTCGCCGATACGGAGGCGCTGTCGGAATTGCCCAAGGACCAGCGCAACGGCTCCGAGACCTCCGCCAAGCAGGTTTTCGACCGTCTCGCCGGCGCCTGGACCTATTGGGGCTGGAAAGGCGGCTACTTCGACACGGAAGAGGATGCTCAGGCCTTCGAGGACGAGCTTCGCTACATGCTCGCCATGCAGATGGCGGCGCCGAATTCCCCGCAATGGTTCAACACCGGCCTGCACTGGGCTTACGGCGTCGACGGGCCGAGCCAGGGCCATTTCTATGTCGACTACGCCAATGGCAAGATGGTGAAGTCGAAATCGGCCTATGAGCATCCGCAGCCGCACGCCTGCTTCATCCAGTCGATCGCCGACGATCTCGTCAATGACGGCGGCATCATGGACCTCTGGGTGCGCGAGGCGCGGCTGTTCAAATATGGCTCGGGCACCGGCACCAATTTCTCGAAGCTGCGCGGCGAGAAGGAGAAGCTTTCGGGCGGCGGCTCCTCTTCGGGCCTGATGTCCTTCCTCAAGATCGGCGACCGCGCGGCTGGCGCGATCAAATCCGGCGGCACGACGCGGCGCGCGGCGAAAATGGTCGTCGTCGACATCGATCATCCGGACGTCGAGCAATTCATCGACTGGAAGGTGAAGGAGGAGGAGAAGGTCGCCTCGCTCGTCGCGGGCTCGAAGATCGTCAAGAAGCACCTTAAAGCGATCATGCGCGCCTGCGTGAACTGCGAAGGCCCCGGCGACGACTGCTTCAATCCCGAGATCAATCCGGCGCTGAAACGCGAGATCAAACTCGCGCGCCGCAATGAAGTGCCGGACAATTACATCAAGCGCGTCATTCAATTCGCCAAGCAGGGCTATAAGGACATCCAGTTCGACACTTATGACACGGACTGGGACAGCGAAGCCTATCTCACCGTCTCGGGCCAGAACTCCAACAATTCCGTGCGCGTCACGGATGAGTTCCTGCAGGCGGTCGAGAAGGACGGCGACTGGACTCTCATCAAGCGGCTCGACGGCAAAGTAGCGAAAACGCTGAAAGCCCGCGACCTATGGGAGAAGATCGGTTACGCCGCCTGGGCCTCCGCCGATCCTGGCATTCAGTTCCACACAACCATCAACGACTGGCACACCTGTCCTGCGGGCGGTCCCATCCGCGCATCCAATCCGTGCTCGGAATATATGTTCCTCGACGACACGGCCTGTAACCTCGCGTCCTTGAACCTACTGCAGTTCCGCGACCTCGAGACTAAGCGCATCGACATCGACTCTTACGAGCACGCCGTGCGGCTGTGGACCATCGTGCTCGAAATCTCGGTGCTGATGGCGCAGTTCCCCTCAAAGGAAATCGCGCAGCTCTCTTACGACTACCGCACGTTGGGGCTGGGCTTCGCCAATGTCGGCGGCCTCTTGATGTCGTCGGGCGTCGCTTACGACAGCGAGGCGGGCCGCGCCATCGCCGGCGCGCTTTCTGCGATCATGACCGGCGTCTGCTACGCGACTTCCGCCGAGATGGCCAAGGAGCGCGGACCCTTTGCGCGCTTCATGGAAAATCGCGAAGCGATGCTGCGCGTCATCCGCAATCATCGCCGCGCCGCGCATGGCGAACGCGTCGGCTATGAGCAGCTCGCAATTGTACCCGTGCCGCTCGACAAGGCGGCCTGCCCCGATCAGCTTTTGATCGAGCGCGCCGGCGCCGCATGGGACAAAGCGCTCGCGCAAGGCGAGCTCTATGGCTATCGCAATGCGCAGGTCACCGTCGTCGCGCCGACCGGCACGATCGGCCTTGTGATGGATTGCGATACGACCGGCATCGAACCCGATTTCGCGCTCGTTAAATTCAAGAAGCTCGCCGGCGGCGGCTATCTCAAGATCGTCAACCGCGCCGTGCCGGAAGGACTGCGCGCGCTCGGCTATCGCGAGAGCGAGGGGGCCGAGATCGAAGCCTATGCCGTCGGCCACGCCTCGCTCTCCAATGCGCCGGCGATCAACACCGCGAGCCTGCGCGCGCGTGGCTTCACCGACGAGAAGATTGCCGCCATTGAGGCGGCGCTGCCTTCCGCCTTCGACATCAAATTCGTCTTCAACAAATGGACGCTTGGGCCCGACTTCCTCACCGAGACTCTGAAAGTTCCGGCGGCCGCGCTCGACGACAAGAATTTCGATCTCCTGACCCATCTCGGCTTCGCCAAGTCAGAGATCGAAGCGGCGAATATTCACGTCTGCGGCGCGATGACGCTCGAAGGCGCGCCGTACCTCAAGCGCGAACACTATCCGGTGTTCGACTGCGCCAATCCCTGCGGACGCACGGGCAAGCGCTATCTCTCGGTCGAGTCGCATATCCGCATGATGGCGGCGGCGCAGCCCTTCATTTCGGGCGCGATCAGCAAGACGATCAACATGCCAAATGACGCGTCGATCGAGGATTGCGAACAGGCCTATCTGCTGTCATGGCGCCTCGGCCTCAAGGCCAATGCGCTCTATCGCGACGGCTCCAAGCTCTCGCAGCCGCTCTCGGCGCAGCTCATCGCCGGCGACGACGATATCGACGCGATGGACGTCGTCGAGGAAATCGCGACCGCCACTATGCCAGCGCGCGCCGCGGCGATCGCCGAACGCATCGTCGAGCGCGTTGTGCATCAGGTGATCCGCGAGCGCGAGAAGCTGCCGGATCGCCGCAAGGGCTATACGCAGAAGGCGTCGGTCGGCGGCCACAAGGTCTATCTGCGCACCGGCGAATATGAAGACGGACGGTTGGGCGAAATCTTCATCGACATGCATAAGGAAGGCGCGGCCTTCCGCTCGTTGATGAACAATTTCGCCATCGCGATTTCGCTCGGCCTGCAATATGGCGTGCCGCTCGAAGAATATGTCGACGCCTTCACCTTCACGCGCTTCGAGCCAGCGGGGCCGGTGCAGGGCAATGACGCAATCAAGAACGCGACGTCGATCCTCGACTATGTGTTCCGCGAACTTGCGGTCTCCTATCTCGGCCGCAACGATCTCGCGCATGTCTCGCCCGACGACATCGGCCATGACGTGCTCGGCAAGGGTCAGCATGAAGGCAAGGCGCCGGAAACGAACTCCGTCGTCTCGCGCGGCCTCTTACGCTCCAAGACCGACAGGCTGATGGTGGTGCAAGGCGGCGAAGCTCATGGCGCCGCTCGAAACATCGGCGGCGCTGTCGCCCTGAGATCGGAGCCGACGCCGGAGGCCGTGCGCGAGGCGGAGGCGCTGTCGTCGCTTGGCTGGACCGAACCGACGAAGACGGTGCATGGCGTCGCCGAGAAACGCGCCGAAGCGCGCATGAAGGGCTATGTCGGCGAGGCCTGTCCTGAATGCGCCAATTTCACGCTGGTGCGCAACGGCACCTGTCTGAAGTGCGAGACCTGCGGCGCGACGACGGGGTGTAGTTAAGTGTGAGGCTGCGAGCGGAAAAGCGCAGCCCTCGTCCTTCGAGACGCCGCCTTCGGCGGCTCCTCAGGATGAGGACTGCTGATGGACGCTTTGAGGTCGCGAATGGTAGGCGCCATTCAATCTCTATCAGCCGCGCAACTAAGGCCCCTCATCCTGAGGAGCCTGCGCTAGCAGGCGTCTCGAAGGGCGAGGGGCCGTTGCCGAAAACGAGCAGCTGCGCTCGTCGTCGCGATCCGCAAAATTCTGAAGGCGCAGTCCTCGTCCTTCGAGACGCGCCCTGCGGGCGCTCCTCAGGATGAGGACTGCTTTTTGATGCGGCGCGCCGCGAGCGCAGGCAGCGCATCGTAATCGCCGCGGATCAATGCCTCTTTTTTCCCACGGCTCCAGCCCTTGACGCGCCGTTCAGTCGCGATGGCATCCGTCAGCAGTTCAAAATATTCAGACCAGACCAGCTTCCCTGGCCGGCGCCGCATCGTGTAATCGGCGTTAATCCCGAGATTGTGTTCGCTGACGCGGGTCTCGACCGCTTTTCGCGTCAGACCGGTGTAATAACTGCCATCGGCGCAGAGCAAGATGTAAACGCTCGCGCCTTCCGCTTGCATCGCAGTCCTACACCGCCGCCTCACCCGCGATCTTGCCGAAATCGGCGACGCCCATCATCACGCGACGCAACTCGGCGAGAAGGCGCAGGCGATTCAAGCGCAGATCGGCGTTCTCGGCGTTGACCGTCACATCGTCGAAGAAGGCGTCGACCGGCGCGCGAAGCTTTGAGAGCGCGCGCATGGCGCCGGCGAAATCTTCCGTCTTGAGATGTTCCGCAGTCTCTTCGCGCGCGCGGGCGATCGCCGCGGCGAGCTTGTGCTCCTGCGGCTCGATGCGCAGATTCGGCGCGTGGCGCTGCGCATAGGCGTCCGGCCCGTCCTTCTTCTCCTCGATCTTGAGAATATTGACGGCGCGGCGGAAGCCGGCGAGCAGGTTCTTTCCGTCGTCGGTTGAGAGGAATTTGTCGAGCGCTTCGACTTTGCGCGTGATCATCAGCAGATCGTCCTGTAGCGGCGGATTCCCTTCTCCCGCTGGCGGGAGAACGCACTCTGGCGAAGCCGGATCGGATGAGGGCAGAGCCCCAAGCGCCGCATCTATCAGATCGTATCGCGCCCCCTTGTCGCGCAAGTAGACCTTCAGGCGATCGATGAAAAATTCGAGGAGGTCCGCCGCGACGTCATGCCCGGACTTGGTCCGGGCATCCACGCCCTCGCATCGCCCGTGGATGGCCGGGACAAGCCCGGCCATGACGCCATGAAGCGGCAACCGCAACTCGTTCTCCAGCACAAGCCGGATCACGCCAAGCGCCGCTCTGCGCAACGCGTAAGGGTCCTTGCTGCCCGTCGGCTTTTCATCGATCGCCCAGAAACCCACAAGCGTGTCGAGCTTGTCAGCGAGCGCCACAGCGATTGAGACTGGATCGGTCGGGATGCGGTCGTTCGGCCCCTGCGGCTTGTAATGTTCCTCGATCGCCGCGGCGACGCTGGCGTCTTCGCCTTGCGCGGCTGCGTAATAGCGGCCCATTAGCCCCTGCAGTTCGGGGAACTCGCCGACCATTTCGGAAACGAGATCGGCCTTGCAGAGCGTCGCCGCGCGTTCAGCGAGAAAGGCGTCGGCGCCGACCAGCGGCGCAAGCTCCTTTGCGAGCGCCGCGATGCGCTTCACCCGTTCGCCCTGCGTCCCGAGCTTTTCGTGAAAGACGATTGAGTCGAGCTTCGGCAGGCGCTTTTCGAGCCTCAACTTGAGATCGGTCTCGTAAAAGAATTTCGCGTCCGACAGCCGCGCGGCGATGACGCGCTCATTGCCGGCGACGACCGTCGCGCCGCCATCGCTCGGCTCGATATTCGAGACGAGGATGAAGCGCGGCGCGAGTTCACCTCCCCCTTGAGTGGGGAGGTCGGCAGGCGAAGCCTGCCGGGTGGGGGTGACGCGCGCGTCGCTTGAGCCCTCACCCCACCCCGGCGCTTCGCGCCGACCCTCCCCCTCAAGGGGAGGGTGGTTGCGCAACACGAAACATTTCTGGTTCACGCGGATCGTCGCGCGAATGACTTCCGGCGGGATGACAAGAAAACTTTCGTCAAACGACCCCATGAGCGTCACGGGCCATTCGACGAGTCCCGCGACTTCTTCAAGAAGGCCCGCGTCTTCCACGAGCTCCAAGCCTTGCGCGAAGGCGAGGTCCTTTGCGTCATGCAAAATGATGTCGCGCCGGCGCCCTGCGTCGATGACGACCTTCGAGCGTTCGAGCGCCAGCGCGTAATCGTCGAAGCGCTTCACCTGGATCGCATAGGGCGCCATGAAGCGATGGCCGTGGGTCACATTGCCGGACGCAATGCCGTCTACCTCGAAAACCACGACGTCGGGCGTTTCGGTCTCGGGTCCAAAAGTCGCGACGATCGAATGCAGCGGGCGCACCCAGCGTAGCGAGTCCGGGCGCTCCGACGACGCGCCCCAGCGCATCGATTTCGGCCAGGGAAAGCTTTTGATGATCGCGGGAAGGATCTCGGCAAGCACGTCGATCGTTTCGGCGCCGGCGCGTTGGATGACCGCGAGATAAAACTCGGCGCCCTTCTTGTCCTTCTCAATCTTCGCCTGATCGAGCGACGCGAGTCCGGCGCTTTTGAGAAAACCGGCGATCGCCGCCTCCGGCGCGCCGACGCGCGGGCCTTTGCGCTCCTCGCGGAGATCAGGCTGGCGCGAAGGAAGGCCGACCACTTGCAGCGCGAGACGCCGCGGCGTGGCGTAGGCGGCCGCGCCCTCATAAGAGAGGCCACGCTCGACGAGCGCATTGGTGACGAGACGCTTGAGGTCGTCCGCCGCCTGGCGCTGCATGCGCGCCGGAATTTCTTCGGAAAAAAGTTCAAGAAGCAGATCGGACATTGCGCCTGACTATTCCCCTCCCCCCGCTTGCGGCGGGGAGGGGCTAGGGGTGGGGGGCTCTAGATCACGCTGCATTGGGGCGGAATTGCCCAAATGCAGATAACGTGATCGATTCAAAAAGTTTAGAGCGCGCTTTGCGCGAAAAACCGGATTCCACTTTTTCGCGAGCCGCGCTCTTACGTTTGGTAGAGCGCGGCGCAGATCGTGTCCACAACGCTTTCGAGATTGCGCAAAACTTCGTGATTCCAAAATCTCAGCACGCGATAGCCGTTTGTTTCAAGAAATCGCGTGCGCTCTTGGTCTCGCAGCCGCCCATCGTCAAAGCCATGTTGCGCGCCGTCTATCTCAACGACGATGCGCGTGCGATGACATGCGAAATCCGCGAAATAGGGACCGATCGGCGCTTGTCGGCGGAAATGAACGTTTTTGATTTCGAGCTGCCGGAGCTGTGTCCAAAGCTTGCGTTCTGCTGGCGTCGCTTCTCGTCGCAGCTTACGGGCGCGGGGCGTTCGCGGATCTGAACGACCTGTTTTGTCGTTCATCCCCCCACCCCTGCCCCTCCCCGCCGCAAGCGGGGGGAGGGAGAATGCAGCGTCCGTTGAAAACACTCAGGCGATTTCCTTGACCGCCGAGTTCGGCGTCTCAAGGAGAAATTTCTCGACTTCGAGCGCCGCCATGCAGCCGAGTCCCGCGGCGGTCACCGCCTGACGGTAGACTTCGTCGGCGACGTCGCCGGCGGCATAGACGCCCGGCATGCTCGTGCGCGTCGTTCCAGGCTCGACGGCGATGTAGCCGGAGGGCTTGATCGTCAACTGGCCACGGAAAAGTTCAGAAGCCGGCGAATGGCCGATGGCGACGAAGACGCCGTCCGCCGCAAGCGTATGGATCGCGCCAGTCGCGACATTCTTGACGCGCGCGCCGGTGACGCTCAGCGGGCCCTCCTCCCCGACGATTTCTTCGATGACGTGATTGAAGAGAATCGAGACGTTTTCTTGCGCGAGCAGACGCTTCACCAATACGCGCTCGCTGCGGAATTCGTCGCGGCGGTGGATGATCGTCACATGCGACGCGAGATTGGAAAGATACAGCGCCTCCTCGACCGCGGTGTTGCCGCCGCCGACGACGAGCACTTTCTTGCCGCGGAAGAAAAAGCCGTCGCAGGTCGCGCAGGCGGAGACGCCGAAGCCTTTGAACTTCTCCTCGCTCGGCAGGCCAAGCCATTTCGCCTTGGCGCCGGTCGCGATGATCAACGAGTCGCAGGTATATGACGCGCCGGAATCTCCGGTGAGCCTAAACGGCCGCTCGTCGAGATGCGCTTCGACGATATGATCGGAGACGAGCTTTGTCCCGACATGCTCGGCCTGCAGGCGCATCTGCTCCATGAGCCATGGCCCCTGGATCGGCTCGGCGAAGCCAGGGTAATTCTCGACCTCGGTCGTGATCATGAGCTGGCCGCCCTGATCGAAGCCGGCGATGAGCATCGGCTCGAGCAACGCGCGCGCGGCGTAGATCGCCGCCGTATAGCCGGCCGGGCCGGAGCCGATGATGATGACGCGCGCATGCTGCGGCATGAAGTGGCCTCGCGAGTGACGACGCCCGCAATCTAGCCATTCTCAGCGTCGCCGCAACCGCCAGGCTGGAAGCGATGCGATCAATGCGAAACGCCCCCCGAATATCGGAAGGGCGCTCATGTCGGACAAGCAAAAGGCTCGGCTTACCAGCCCCAACCGCCATTCGAGCCGCCATAGCCGCCCCAGCCGCCGTAGCCGCCCCAGCAGACATTCACCCACTGGCGCCGCCAGCCCAAATAGGTCCATACGGGACGGAGCTGATAGCAGCTGTCAGAGGCGACGTTCGAATAATTGGGCCAACCCCAGCCCGCCCCTGCGCCGATCACGCCCGGGCCGTAGCCGGGCCCAGAGGGTCGCCGCCATGGACGGTAATAGCTCCAGCCCCAAGGCCGGCCCCAGCCCGCGGGCCGGCCCCAACCGCCCCCGTCGCCGCCCCAACCGCCGCGCCAGCCGACGCCGGGCAGAACCGCGCCGCGGAAGCTGCCGCCGCCCCAGCCGAAGCCATGCCATCCATCCCATCGCTGCGCCTTAGCGACGCCGGAATGGGCCATCAAGCCGATGAGCAGGGCGCCGGTCGCCGCCGCCGTTTTGATCGATTTAGACATGTCCAGCTCCTTTCCCGCTCTCGCTAGAAACGCACTGGCGAACCGAAATAGTCCCGCCACTCAGTGTCCGCCGCAGCTCCGCAGCCGGGTACATTGCGCGCCTCTCCCACAGTTCAAGCTGTTGAATCTCACCCCTCCACCCCGACGCCCGCAGGCCTGCCGTCGTAAATAATTCTGTAGTGTTGCGTTTATGCAACATGCCATTTCAAAGGAAGTCGTGGCGCGCTGCGAAAATAGTAATAAGCAACAATTGAACAATGTTCGATCAAACATCGGCGTAACGCTCTTTGTTTCTGCTACAGGCGGGTCGAGTTTTTGGCTCTGATGCGCCTTTATTCGGTCACAGGCGATTTCTATTGGGCGAACAGCTGACGAGAAACTTGAAACAAGGAACAAAGTATTGAAAAAATTGATGTCCGCACTCTTGGTCCTTAGCGCCGCGAATGTTCTCGGCTTTGATGCGCAGGCAAGCGAGTGGGTCGGCAAGGCGTCTTACTATCGGCTCAAGGGCAGAACCGCGAGCGGCGCGCATGTCGGCGCCTACACGGCCGCGCATCGGACGCTCCCCTTTGGCTCGCGGGTTCGAGTGACCAATTTGCGTAACAATCATTCCGTCGTCGTCACGGTGAACGATCGCGGCCCCTTCACGCGCGGCCGCGTCATCGACGTGTCGGTCGCGGCTGCCGAAAGTCTCGGTTTCAGATCGGCTGGCGTGACGCAGGTCAAAGTCGAGCAGATCGTCGACTAATATCGCCACCATAACGCGCTGATCAGACCGCGCTCGGCCGGCGAATTCACGCCGCCGACGGCGGCGATCGCGCCGATTTGGAAAGAGAGTGAAGCGGTCGCGTCGTAAATGGCGCTCAGTTGAAACTTTTGCGCAGCGACCACGCCCGCTGGGCCGCCCCTCGGCGCGAAGGCCGAAAAGCTTTGCGCAAGAATCAGGACAGGAGCTAGCGGCCTCAGGCCTGCAGTAAAATCCGCCCGGATCTCCTCCCCGTTCTGCCCGCGTGATCGATAGCCCAATTCGGCGTCGATGAACGCGGGCAGGCCAAAAACATCAAACGGTCGACCGATGAGAAGCCTCAGGTCGGCCTGCACCGGGTCGCGCATGTCGAGGAAGCGCCGCGCTGCCGGAGAAGCCGCTCGCGCGCCCGCTTGCAGCGACACAATGTAATCGCCCCAGGTGAAGAGTCGCGTCCGCGCGCCGATCGCGCCCAGTCCGAGGCCCTCATAATGCGGTCCCGGCGGCGGCCTTGGCGCCGACAACGGCAGACCGGCTTTGGCTTCCTCGATGAGCACGCTGAGGTAATCGTATGGCGCGGCGGCGCCGTGGAAATTCATGTAGCCGCCCTCGCCGACAATCGTCAGCCAGTCGAAGAGGCCATGCTCGACGTAAACGCGCGACTCGAACTTTCGATAGGAGGGCGTCTCGATGAGGCGCCCACTTGCGTCATAGGCCTTGCGCGCATCGGCAAAAGTCGTAGTGACGATCGCCTGTCCCCTGCCCGATGGCATTAGCCACGCGCCAGCCAAGGCGGACTGCGCGACGATCGCCGAGCAACAAACGAACAGAACGGCCGACGCACGCATAGCGGCGCCACGTAAAACAAGAGTCCGGCCGCTCCCGGCGGCCGGAGAGCCTTATAACGCTGGAAACGATGCGTTCAGTTGACAATCGACGGTCGCGCTTACGCCCCGACATGGGCATGCACGTCGCGTCCGCCGTGACGCCGCATAATCTCCATCGCCGCGCGCTCCCGCTCGTCGTTCCAGGCGCGGGCCCAAAGCAGCAGTCCGCCGTGCTTCAATTGCGACTGCGCCCAACTGGTCTGACGGTCGGCCACGAGCTTCGAAATCATCAGACCCACGACGCCGGCTGCGCCGCCAGTCAACAGGCCAATGGCGATGGCGCTCGTAAGCGATAGACCCAACGCCAGGGCGAGCCCCGCGCCAATGATCACGCCCACATAGAAGAGAACGCCCACGATCGAGGCCTTGCCGATATTGAGCGACTCGGTGTCGATGTAGGGCGTGCGCGGCGCAGAGGGACTGTCTTCGAGCTCATTAGCGCTCACGTCCTTGTCGCCGAGCTTCTGCCGCACTTTATCCTCTTCGGCGAGGAGGCTGATCTCCGAACGATCGAAGCCGCCGGTAAGAAGATCGTCGATCGCCGACTGCAAATTGTCGACCGTGTCGAAAACGCCGACGACTTCGCGCAGTTCATGACGTTCTTCGGGTGTGGGAACCTTGTTCGTTTCCATGTCGGTGCTCCCTGCGCGGCGCTTGGCGCGCGGCCGCGCTCTTGATGCTTAAAGGGAGCAGCGTGGACGGTCTTCAAGAGGCGTCGGCGCAGGAAAATCGCCAGAGCTGAGTTGAATTTGAGGCGCGAACGCTTACGCGCCGTTGCCAGTGAAATTGCGCGGCGCCGGCGAGATGATCTTCGCCGATCCGCCGCCGATCTCGAGCACCGACAGGCCACGCTCATTGCCGCCGTCCGGCTTGAAGCGGAACACGCCGTCAGCGCCGTTAAAACCGGAGGGATTGGTCAGCACGCTTTCCGAATAGCGTTGCGAGCCCTGTGAGCGCGACAGCGCGATAGCGAGCGACACGGCGTCATAGGCGAGCGTCGCGACGCGCGCAGGATCGGAGCCGTATTTTGCCTTATAGCGCTGCGCGAAAGCATTGAAGCCGGCGTTTTCCGGCGCCGTAAACCAGGCCCCCTGCAGCGCCGGAAGGCTCAACGTGCGCGCGTCATTCCACAGGCCTGTGCCGAATATCTGCACCTTCTTCGAGTCGATGCCGTTCGCCACAAGCTCCTTAGACACCGCCTGCATCGCCTCGGCCTGTTCCGGGATGAATAACGCGTCGAACTGATCGCGCACGGCGGCGAGACGCTTCACGGAATCGCCCGGCGCGCCGGGCTTGTAGCGCTCGATCACCGGCACGCGAATTCCATAGGTGGCGGCGCTCTGCTGGAACTGCGCCATCGCCAGCGTGCCGTAGTCATTTTCAGGAACAAGCGCCGCGATCGACTTCTTGCCGTGCTGCGAAGCGAAACTGACGCCCCGGTCGACATAGCCCTCGACCGGGAAGGACAAGAGATAACTGCCGCGGCCCGCCGCCGAAGAGTCAGTGGAGAAGGCGATCATCGGCTTGTTGGCGGCGCGCGCGACGCGGCTCGCCTCCTTGACGCCGGCGCCGAACACCGGGCCTAAAATGATTTCGGCGCCCTCATTGATCGCCGCCTGAGTCGCCGAGGCGGCGCCCGACGGCGTCGACCGGTCGTCCTTGACGAGGATCGTCACGTCATTCTCGCCGCTGTCGGCATAGGCGAGCTTTGCGGCGTTAAGCAGCGACGCGCCGACCGAGGAAGGTCCAGATGGGCCCGTCAGAGGCACGATCAGCCCGATCTTCACCGCGCCTGTCCCGATGCTTTCACCTTCCCCAGGCGCGACCTGCGTCGAGGCGCTCAACTTCAGGTCGCGCGCGCCTGGCGCCCATGGTCCGGCTGTGGGATTGCAGGCGGCGAGCAGGGCCGCGAAGCCGAGAAGCGCGGCATGTTTCATCACGGCCCAGCGCCTTGGCGCGCCGGCGCGCGCGTGAGAAGACAATGTCGGCATGAAATCCCCCTGCGACCAAGGCTCCCGCCACGGCGCGGCTATTTGTGCGCTAAGGTCCGGGTCCCTGGCCGAAAGTCAATAGACAGGCCATTTGGAAGAATTGCGGCCTCGCGCACAGTTAGCGCTTGTCCTCTTTATCGAACACACAGTATCTTAAAAAGAACGAACATTGGCGACGCCCATGAATATCGAGGCTGCTTCCCCGCCTTCTACGAGCTACACCGCCTTCGGCCTACGCGCCGAAGCCGAAAGAATCGAGCCGGGACTGCATCTGGTCGCGACGCCGATCGGCAATCTGAAGGACATTTCCTTTCGCGCCCTCTCTACCCTCGCCGCCGCGGACGCGGTGATTGCGGAGGATACGCGAGTCACCAAGACTCTGCTCGCGCATTACGGGATTTCGACGCCGCTCATCGCCTATCATGAGCACAACGCCAAGGTCATTCGCCCGCATCTTTTGGCGCGGCTCGAGGCCGGCGCGAAGCTCGCGCTCGTTTCCGACGCCGGCACGCCTCTGGTTTCGGACCCTGGCTTCAAGCTTGTCCAGGAGGCGCTCGAGAAAGGCGTGCATGTGACCTCGGTGCCCGGCCCTTCCGCCGTGCTCGCGGCGCTGGTCGTCGCCGGACTGCCGACCGACCGCTTCTTTTTCGAGGGCTTTCTGCCGCACAAGAGCGGCCCGCGGCGCGCGCGGCTCGCCGAACTCGCCCAAATTCCCGGCACGCTGGTGTTCTTCGAAAGCCCGCGTCGGCTGGTCGAAACGCTCGCCGACTGCGCGGCGGCGCTCGGCAAGCGCGACGCGGCGATCGCGCGTGAACTGACCAAATTGTTTGAATCGGTGCGGCGCGGCGCGCTTGATGAACTCGCAGTTGCGCTTGCCGAAGAGGAGCCGCCGAAGGGCGAAATCGTGCTGCTCGTGGCGCCGCCCGGAGCGGGCGCCGCGCAGGCCTCGGCGGCCGATCTCGACGCAAAAATCGAAGAGGCCCTTACGGCGCATTCGGTGAAGGATGCGGCGAGCGTCGTTTCGGCGGCGACAGGCCAACCGCGTCGCCAGGTCTACGCGCGGGCGCTGGAGCTGGCGGCGGGTCGCGCGAAGTAGGGGCACTTAACCCTCTCTCCTTGTGGGAGAGGGTGACGCGCCGCCCTATTGGAGGACGCGCCGCCCTATTGGAGAGAGTGTTGAGGGACGACGCCCGCCGCGCCGCCTATGTCTACGGCCTACGCGCCGAGACGGCGGCGACGCTGTGGCTACGGGCGCGGCTCTATCAAATCCTTGCACGTAATTTTCGGGCGCATGGCGGCGAGATCGACATCGTCGCGCGGCGCGGCCGCACGATCGCCTTCGTCGAAGTGAAAGCGCGCGGCAATCTCGACGACGCCATCATCGCGATCACGCCGCAAAAACAAAAACGCTTCTCGCAGGCTGCAGGTCGATGGCTCGCGTCGAACCCCTGGGCGATGACGTATACGCTGCGCGCTGACGCCATTTTCGTCGCGCCGCGCAGGCTGCCGCGTCATCTCGAAAACGCTTTTGAGCTGCGCGTCGGCTGACGAATAGAGCGGGCCTCACCAAGTCTGGATAAACCGCCGCTCGAAGCCCTCCAGCGCCACCGCGGTGAGCACGCCGCTACTCACCGCGCGGGTGTCGAGATTGATCCGGTTCGGCAAATCCTCGACGTTAGTGTGCGGCGTATGTCCGTGCACGATCACCTTCCCGAAGGACTGCTCGCAGTCGAGAAAGCCCTCGCGAATCCACATCAGATCGTGAGGGTCCTGCAAATGCAGCGGCCGGCTTGGCCGCACGCCCGCATGACAGAAGAAATAGCCGCCATATTCGGTCCACAGCCGGGTCTCTTCGACAAATTGACGATGCTCGCTCGGAAAATGCGCGAGAAATTTTTGCTGAACGCGCGACGCCCCGCCGAGCGCGACTTCCTGACCGGCGTCGACGCCATAGGAATGCAACGTCGTGAGCGCGCCATTCGTCACCCAATCGTCGAGCGCCGCAGCGTCGTCGAGGAAGCGCAGCAGCGCCTCTTCGTGGTTGCCGCGGAGAGTGACGATTGGGGTAGGAAAATCGCCGGCCGACAAGCGCTTCAGAACGCCGTTCGAGCCTAATCCGCGATCGATATAGTCGCCGATGAAAATCGTCACCGCCTGTCGGCAAGGGTTTGCTGCGAGGTCTTCCGCGATCGCCTCAGCGAGAACGTGGAGAAGATCGGCGCGGCCATGGATATCGCCGATCGCGTAAAGGCGCATGCCGGGCGGGGCCTCGGCGGTCCTTAAAGCGGAAGGGAATGAGCGTGTCGTCATCGTTTCCCTTCATTTATCGCCACGCCGCGCCTTGACGAGCCGATCAGGGACGGGTGGCCTCATTGGCGAGAAGACCTGTGGTCCTTTCCCCTCACCGCCTTGGCGCCCGACAATGCAGCCAGACGCCGAACGGGGAACGGAACGGGCGAGAGAGAGCATGCGGAATTTGACAAAGATTTTTATTTGCGCGGCTCGCCTCATGCTGATCCTTGCGTCTACCCTGACCTTCGCCGTCGGCGCCCCTGCATTTGCCGAGACGCCGGACGAAACTTTCAAGGCGCTTGGTCTTTCAAAGAGCGCTTCCCCCAAGGAGCTCTATGACGCTCTGACCAAGCGCTACTACGACGAATCGCAAGGCGCCGGAAAAGGCTCGTTCTCGAAATATTGGGAGCCGATTCCGATCTCGAAATATCTCAACCCGCACGACTTCTATAAGCCGCCGCAGACGATCGACGTCGACGCACAGCGCGCGCAATGCGTCGAATGCCATCAGCAGGCGACGCCCGGCTGGACGCATAGCTGGAAGGGCAGCGTGCACGGCAATCTCGACGCCATCCGCAATCTGCCCGATTCGGATGCGCGCGCCTATAAGAAGGCGATGATCACGGAGGTCGAGAACAACCTCCGCTCGATGGGAACGCTCAAGGCCGGCGAAACGCTCAAAGAAGTCGGCTGCATCGATTGCCATATGGGAGTCGGCAAGGAGCACGGCCAGCACAAGACCGAACTGAAAATGCCTGACGCCGCCGCGTGCGGACAGTGCCATGTCCAGCAATTCGCCGAACGCGAGTCGGAGCGCGACACCTTCACCTGGCCGCAGGATCAATGGAAGCCGGGCCATCCGTCACATGCGCTGTCGATGAAGGCCAATGTCGAAAATGCCGTCTGGGCGGCGATGGAGCAGCGCGAAGTCGCGGAAGGCTGCACCTTCTGCCACACGCCGCAGACGACGTGTAACTCCTGCCACACGCGCCATGAATTTTCGGCCGTTGAAGCGCGCAAGCCACAGGCCTGCGCGCAATGCCACAATGGCGTCGATCACAATGAATTCGAAGGCTATATGCTCTCGAAGCACGGCACGATTTATCAGACGCGCGGCGACAATTGGGACTGGAACGTCCGTCTCGCCGACGCGATGGAAAAGGGCAAGATGAACGCCCCGACCTGCGCCTTCTGCCACATGGAATATGAGGGCAAGTTCACGCATAACATGGTGCGCAAGGCGCGCTGGGCTTTCGTGCCGATGCCGAAGATCGCGGAAAATTTGAACCACCCTTGGTTCACGCAGCGCAAGGAGTCATGGGTTTCGACCTGCTCGAACTGTCACTCCGACAGTTTCGCCCGCGCCTATCTCGACGGCATGGATAAGGGGATCATCTCCGGTCTCGAGATCACCGAGAAGGCGCGTAGCGTCCTCGTGAAGCTCTATAACGACAGGCTGCTGCCGGGTCAGACGACGAACCGTCCGGCGCCGCCTGCGCCTGAGAAGGACGACGCCGGCGGCTTCTTCCAGCTCTTCTGGCAGAAGGGCAACAATCCGAGCGCCATCGAATATGTCTTCGCCGATATGTGGGAGCACCATCAGATCAAGCACTACAAGGGGCTCGCCCATATGAACCCCGGCGGCTACACCTATACCGAGGGTTGGTCGCAGCTCATCGGCGCGGCGGCGAAGATCAATGACGAGGACACGCGGCTGCGTGAAGCCGCGGAAATCCGCTCGGAGTTGACGCGCATCTCCGGCCAGAAGCGCGGCGACCTCGATCTTGATTCGCCGACGCGCCGCGCCTGGGCGGGCGGTCTGGGGCTGCTCGCCATGCTTGCCGGCACCGGCCTGCTGATGCGCCGCGAGCGCAAGAGCGGGTGAGCGTCCCGCATATCGTTCCGGCGCACGAGCGCGCCGACTAAAAACCTCGCCGCTCGGACTCGTCGCCAAAATGCATTATGTTCGCGTAAGGAATCGGCGTCGAGCGCCGAGGAGACCCAATGCGAGAACTTGTTGCATCGCCCCACAATCCTATCCCTGACGGCGCCGCGGTCTACGCGCTGAGGACGCGCGACGGACGCTACTTGCGCGCCGCTGCTTTCCCTTGCAGCGAGAGGGCGCGCGGCACAGTGGCGTTGTTTCAGGGCCACAATGAATTCATCGAGAAATATTTCGAGACAATCCAGGATTTACGCAGGCGCCGACTCGACGTGGTCGCGCTCGACTGGCGCGGTCAGGGCGGCTCTGAACGCGAACTCGACGACCCGCGCAAGGGACATATTGACGACTTCTCGCAATATCAGCGCGACCTCGATGTTTTCATCACACATGTCTTAAGCGATCGGCCGCAACCCTGGTTCGCCCTCGCCCATTCGATGGGCGCGGCCATCATGCTCGACGCGGCGCATTCGGGAAGAACGCCGTTCCAGCGTTTCGTGCTGACCGCGCCCATGATCGATCTTGCTAATTTGCGCTTTCCGCGTGCGACGCGTTGGCTCGCCGACACCCTCGACATGTGCGGATTTGGCGGAATGTACATCCCAGGCGGGACTGGCGCTTCCTTTATCGAGAAGCCCTTCAAAGGGAATCTCTTGACTACCGATGCCGTTCGCTTCGAACGAAACGCGGCGATCCTCCGGTCGGCGCCGCAGCTCGCCATCGGCGATCCGACAATCGGCTGGGTAAACGCCGCATTCCGACTGATGAGAGGCTTCGAGTCGCCCGACTACGCGCGCAGAATCCGTGCGGCCGTTCTGATGTTTGGCTGCGGGCGCGAGATGATCGTCTCGAACGCCGCGATTGAACGTTTCGCGCTAAATCTCAACAGCGGCGCTCTCGCGATGGTCCCCGGCGCCAAGCACGAACTCATGATGGAGCGCGATGAGTTTCGCAGCCAGTTCTGGCGCGCCTTCGACGCCTTCATTCCGGGAGAAGTTTTTGTCGCCTAGAGCGCGCTGCGAAAAAGTGGAATCCGGTTTTTCGCTTAAAGCGCGCTCTAAATTTCTAAGATCGATCACGTTATCTGCATTTGGGCGATTCCGCCCAAATGCAGTGTGATCTATGCTCGGAGCAGCTTTAACGCTTCCTCGTGCAGCGCAGGATCGCCCGCCGCAATGATGGCGCCTCCCGGCGCTGCGACGCCGCCTTCCCAATTGGTGACGACGCCGCCCGCGCCCTCGATGATCGGAATCAGCGCGACGATGTCGTAGGGCTGCAAATTCGTCTCGATGACCAGATCGACATGGCCAGAGGCGAGCGCGCAATAGGCGTAGCAGTCGCCCCCATAACGCGAAAGCCGCGCCGCGCGCTCGACGCGATGGAAATTGTCGCGCAGCGCCGGGTCGATCAACAGCGGCGAGGTGGTCATCAGCGTCGCCTGCGCGAGCTTGGAACAGCAGCGCGTCGCAAGTCTTCGCGTCTCGAGAGCCCCGCGCGCGCCATCCGCCCCCCTCGACGGGCCGCGCCAATGCGCAGCCTCCCCGTCGCCGAAGAAACGCTCGCGGGTGAACGGCTGGCTCATGAGGCCATAGCAGGGCCGGCCGCCATGGGTGAGGCCAATCAGAGTGCCCCAGAGCGGCAAGCCGCAGATGAAGCTCTTGGTGCCATCGATCGGATCGAGCACCCAGACATATTCGGCGTCTTCGCGTAACTGGCCGAATTCCTCGCCATAAATGCCGTGGCCGGGAAAGGTCGTTTCGATTAAGCGCCGCATCGCGAGTTCTGCGGCGCGGTCGGCTTCCGTCACGGGATCGAAAGCCCCGCCATGCGCCTTGTCGTCAGCGGCGAGCGCCGTCCGAAAGAAGGGCATAATCGCTTCCGCCGAAACATCGGCGAGACGCTCAACGAATTTCTCGAAATCGACGGCGGTCATGCCAGCTCCAGGCGGGCCCCTCGAGCGTCCAGCTACTCGGCCGCCGCCCGCCGTTCGCCGCCCAAAATCTCGCCCAAGTCTTCGCGCCGCGCCACCGCCGCCAGAACGTCTCCGAGATCGCGGGCCACAGTGTCGAAGCGCTCGTTCTTCTGGAGCGTAGACTCGTCCATGTAAAGACCGCGCGATACTTCGATCTGCAGCGCGTGCCAACCGGCGGCGGGCTTGCCGTAATGCTCGGTGATGAAGCCGCCCGCGTAAGGACGGTTGCGCATGACGTGATAGCCGCGGCCGCGCAACCGATCCTCTATAATGTCGACCAGTCCGGTGGAGGCGCTCGCGCCGTAACGATCGCCGATGACGAAATCCATGCGCCGCTTGTCGCCTCGCGCCGCCAGCAGCGGATCGCGCGCCCCCGTCGACGGCATTGAATGGCAGTCGATCAGCACGGCGAGGGCAAAACGAGATGCGGCGCGCTCCATCAATCCACGCAGGGCGGAATGATATGGCTTGTAGAGGCTATCGATCCGCCGCAACCCCTCGTCGAGCGTGAGGCGGCTTTCATAGATTTCGCGCGCGTCGGCGACCACGCGAGGAATCGTGCCTAGTCCCGCAGCAACGCGCAGCGAACGCGTGTTGGCGAAAGCCGGCAAGGCCCCGTCGAAGAGCTTGGGATCGAGTTCGTAAGGTTCGCGATTGAGATCAAGGTAAGCGCGAGGAAAGCGCGCCCGCAATAAAGGCGCCCCGATAGACGAGGCCGCAGCGAAGAGATCATCGACATAGGCGTCTTCGGAACGGCGCAAGGTCGCCGTATCGAGCGGCGATGCGGCAAGAAAATGCGCTGGATAGATCCGGCCCGAATGCGGCGAGGAAAAAACCAGGGGCGAAGTCAGCTTATCAGGCTCGAGGATATCGAACGCGCGCTCGAACTCCGGCTCGCAGCAAGGCGTCGCCACCATCTTCGTTTCGCGCGATTCGCGCATGCGATCGTTCATTCGCTCGTCTCGGTCCCGCGTCGCAACAGCCTTGTTCAATCTAGCGCCGGCGTGGCGGATAGGCCTCGATAAAGGATGGCGCTTCACGCTATATTGGGCGCTAAGTTAACGCGCCGCCACCTCGGTTTCATCTGAAATTTAGAAATATCAGGCGATATGGCGAAAAACCCGCGAGGATGGCGATGAACGATAGGCTGGCCACACGAATTCTGCTTGCTGAAGACGACAACGACATGCGGCGTTTTCTAGTAAAGGCATTGCAACAGGCCGGTTTTTCGGTCACCTCGTTCGATAACGGGCTTTCCGCCTATGATCAGCTTCGGGTCGAGCCCTTCGAACTTCTCCTGACCGACATCGTCATGCCTGAGATGGATGGAATCGAACTCGCCCGCCGCGCGACTGAGCTCGATCCGGACATAAAAGTCATGTTCATCACCGGCTTCGCCGCCGTCGCGCTCAATCCGGACAGTCGCGCGCCGCGACAGGCAAAAATCCTCTCCAAGCCGTTTCATCTGCGGGATCTGGTCACCGAGGTGCAGAGGATGCTCGCCGCCTAGGCTAGCCGCAGGCTTCGCAGATCGCCGCGACGTGGCGGTCGTCTGTCCCGCAACAGCCGCCAAGGATGCGCAAGCCCGGATAATGCTGGCGCAGCTTGGAATACCTGCGGCCAAGATCGAGCGGATCGCCGGAATCGAGCGTGTCCGATCGATCGAGCTCGGCGTGACTCTTTGTCGAGGCGTTGGCCTTGGCGCCGAAGAGCCGCCTCATCCACGGCTCGTCCGCCGACAGCGCCTGCTCGAAATGCGTCGGATGGGCGCAATTGATCATGTAATAGGCGGGGGCCGCCCCCGTCTCGCGGTCTACCGCCTCGATGGCGTCGCGCAAGCTAAGGCCGCCGATGAGCTTGCCATCGGTCTCCACGGTGAAGGAAATTGAGCATGGCATGCCGAGCGCGCGGGCCGCGCGCGCGACGCCGATCGCTTCCTCGACATCATTTAAAGTATAGGCGGCCACCATGTCGGCCTCGGCTTCTGCGAAGGCCGCGATCTGCGGCGCGTGGTAGTCCTGCGCTTCCTTCGCGGTCATGCGCCCCGCGGCGTAGCCGTCTCCGCGAGGACCCAGGACTCCGGCGATGACGATCGGCGTTTCCGGCGTTTCCCAGGCCTCGCGAAGTTCTTCCAAGAGCTTGATCGAGAACATGTTGATGCGCTTCAAATCTTCCGCGTCGTAGCCGAGCTTACCGCCCCAGTCGCGGTTGGCGCGCCAAGTCGGCGTATCCAAGATGAGTCCGAGGCCGTGGCGGCGCGCGATGGCCAGGTAACGCTCATAATAGTCGCGCAGCCGCGCCCGCCCCTCCTCGCTGTCGAGCAGAACGAAAGACGCGAAATGCGGCAGGTCGACGCCCTCATGGAAGATAAGCGTCGTCTCCAGGCCGCCGTCGCTGATGAAGAGAGCCGGTTTCAGTTGCGGCAGATCGGCCCGGTATTTGGCCATTTTCTCTGTTCCTCGCTTTCGGCGCTTCGACGCGCCGCCCAAGGGGCAACTTGCCCATTTGCCCGCATTGCGTTATCAGCGCCGTCAAATTCGCTTGTTTCGACCGGCCGACCTCGCGCCGCTGCGGCGCGGGGCTTTCAGCCGTTTCTATCGCAGTAAGGATGCGTCGCCATGAAAAAGGACATCCACCCCAATTATCATTCGATCAAGGTCGTCATGACCGACGGCACGGAATATATGACCCGCTCCACATGGGGTAAGGAGGGGGACACGATGCATCTCGACATCGACCCCAAGACGCACCCCGCCTGGACGGGCGGATCGACCCAGCTCCTCGACCGCGGCGGCCGGCTGTCGCGCTTTAACTCCCGGTTCGGCAATATTTCGTTCGGCGGGAACAAGGGCAAGAAGTAACAGGGCGGCGGGTGAACCGCAGCCCCAATCGCCAGTCAGGATATTAGCGGGCGAAGGCTTCTCGCAGCCTCGCGATCTGCGCCTCAATTGGGCGCAGCGCCAGTGCGGGCCCGGCGGACGCAGGCTGAGGCGCATAGATCAGCCGGTCGAGATGAATGATCCGCGCCTGCAGACGCAGCGAGTGCAACGAGAGCTCGCGCAGGCGCTCAGGCAGCCGCAGGAAGACGTCGGGAGCCGAGGCCAGCTCTTGCTCACGAAGCTTTACCCGATGGCGATTGCTCGCCGCCTGATGACGCGTCAGTTCGCCCTGATTTACCGCCCTCTGCAGCAAGAGCCAGGATGCGATCTGCATCAGCCGGGTCGTCAGCCGCATGCTCTCGGCCGCATAGGCGAGAGCTTCCACTCGCGCCAGAGCTTTGGACTCCAAGCGCCCGTCGCCATCGAGATAAAAGGCCGCCTCCTCCACAAGGGTCATGCTCTCGCGGAATAGAGCGCAAAACCCTTCAGATCCCGCAAGCTTTTCGATGAAAGAGACCGGCTGCTGTTTTTCTCCGGCGCCGCCTGTGACTCTAGCCATATGCGCTCACGCAAGTTCGGCGCGACAGCGCCTTCGACGCGCGGACAGTAGCGCAGGCGACTGAGTGGCGCGCGCTTAGCCTTTCCTTAACCTTAATTGGGATTGGGCCTCGCCTCGAGCGCTTCCCGATCACATGGAACATGTGATCGATAAGAAAACGCTCAAAATCAAAACATTGGAGCAGGTTCTCATCGAAAAAGTCTGTCAACTTTTTTCGGAACCTGCTCTAACGCGCAAAAAGAGAGCCGCAAAGCGGCTCTCAAGGCTTCTTGACAGGGAGGCATCAAGGACGAGTGGAGAAGAAGCCACTCGGACATCCCACTGAAGGGATGCATCGAAGCTAGATGACAAATTATTAATATAGGGTTAACGCCCGCATCAAATCGTGACTTTTCCAAATGTTTTTGCCTCCGTCGCGAAGCAAAAAAAGAGACTGGCCCTGCGACAAAATCTGGCGCATTTGAACAAAGCCTTAGCGTTCCTCCGGAACGTCCCGCCGCGCTCAAGAGCGTGGAACCTCCCGCAATCATCCTCTTAGGCTCTTCTGAATGATTCGTTCCGCCTTGATGAATGTGATGACCGCCGCCGCTCTGAAAGCGGGCCGCAGCCTCAAACGCGACTTCGGAGAGGTGGAGAACCTGCAAGTCTCGGTGAAAGGTCCAGGCGATTTCGTCACAGCGGCCGACAAGCGCGCCGAGAAGACCCTGTTTGAAGAGTTGTCAAAGGCGCGCCCCGGCTACGGCTTTGTTATGGAGGAAGGCGGCATCGTCGAAGGATCCGACAAGAGCCATCGCTGGCTGATCGATCCGCTCGACGGCACCTCCAACTTTCTCCATGGCCTGCCGGTCTTCGCCATCTCCGTCGGCTTGGAGCGCGAAGACCGTCTCGTCGCCGGCCTTGTCTACAATCCCGCTACTGACGACATGTTCGTCGCCGAGCTCGGCCAGGGCGCTTATTACAACAATCGCCGCATGCGCGTCGCGGCGCGGCGTTCGCTAGGCGAGTCCATGATCGCCTGTGGAATACCGCCGCTTGCGCGCGCGCGCGATCATGAGTCCTTCAAACGCGAGCTCGCGGCCGGCATGGGGAAGATCGCCAACATCCGGCGCATGGGCGCCGCCGCTCTCGATCTCGCGATGGTCGCCTGCGGCCGTTTCGACGGCTACTGGGAGCGCGGCATCAACTCTTGGGACGTGGCGGCGGGAATCGTGCTCGTGCGCGAAGCCGGCGGCTTCGTAAGCGACCTATCGGGAGGCGCCGACATGCTTGCGAAGGGCGAGATATGTGCGGGCAACGAGACGATCCACCGCCAGTTGCTCGACCTAATGAGGAAGGCGTGAACGCCCTGCCCGCACATACGCCGCCTAAGCTGCGCTCGCGCGTTGACGACGACTGGACCTCGATTCTCGATGTCTGGGTCGCTTCCTGGCGGGCGACTTATCCAGACATCGACTTCGATCTGCGCCGTGACTGGCTCGTGCGCCACATTCAAGAACTCGAAGCGGCCGGGGCGTTGACGCTCTGCATGTTCGACGCACAGTCGGCGCTTGTCGGCTTCGTCGTGATTAACCCGACCGATGGCTGGCTCGATCAGATTTGCGTCGCTCCCGATCGATTTGGCGCCGGCTTCGGGGCGTCGCTTCTGTCCGCAGCGCGAAATGTCTCGCCAAATCTTATTCGGCTCGACGTCAACGCCGACAACGCTCGCGCCATCCGCTTTTATGAAAGCAACGGATTCTTGCGCGTCGGGCGTGGCGCCAACACGTTGTCCGGACGCGAAACCATCATGATGGAATGGCGCTCGCGGGGAGAATGACAATCTCGCCGCGCAGGGTTTCAATTGAAGGTCTTGCCCTATAATATGGCTGCGCAATCGAGTTTCGGCCGAACGATCTTGCTCTCTCGTCTCAAGACGCGCGGCGCCTGACCTTCCCCAAAGCTTCGACTGACTGAGAACGCAGCAATTCCGCAGCGTTCCGCGCGATTTTAGAAGGAAAAGGCCATGCCTACTGGCGCTGTTAAATGGTTCAACGCACAAAAGGGCTTCGGATTCATCCAACCGGACGCGGGCGGGCAGGACGTCTTCGTGCACATCAGCGCTGTCGAGCGCGCTGGTCTCGACGGCCTCGCTGAAGGCCAGAAGGTTGCTTACGAACTCGTCGTGGATAAGCGTAGCGGCAGATCTTCAGCCGATCAGCTGCAACTGCAGGATTAGCCTTTCGGCGCGTAGCCCTCGCCGAGATGCGCAATGCGGATCATGTTCGTCGCGCCGGGCGTGCCGAAAGGCATGCCGGCGACGATGATCACACGGTCGCCGGCGACGCCAAACCCCTCGCTCTCCGAGTATTCGCAGGCGCGCCCGACCATGTCTTCGATGTCGGTGGCGTCGCGCGTCTGGAGCGCATGCACGCCCCAAACAAGCGCGAGACGGCGAGCGGTGTCGCGCTTGGGCGTCAGCGCGAGAATCGGCGACTGCGGCCGCTCGCGCGCAATGCGCAATGCCGTCGAGCCAGACGACGTCCAGGCGATGATCGCTTTCGAATGAAGCGTCTGCGCCACGTCGCGCGCGGCGACGGCGATGGCGTCGGCTGATGTCGGATTAGGCAATTCGCCGCGCTGGGCGTTGATGATCGAGCGGTAGATCGCGTCGGTCTCGACCTCTTCCGCGATCCGGCTCATGGTCGCGACAGCTTCGTTAGGATATTGCCCCGCCGCGCTTTCGGCCGAAAGCATGACGGCGTCGGCGCCCTCAAATACGGCGGTGGCGACGTCGGACACTTCGGCGCGCGTCGGCAGCGGCGAGAGGATCATGGATTCGAGCATCTGCGTCGCGATCACGACGGGCTTACCCAGCCGTCGCGCCGACCGATTGATGCGCTTTTGAAGTCCAGGCACGCGTTCGAGAGGCACTTCAACGCCGAGATCGCCGCGCGCCACCATCAGCGCGTCAGAAACTTCGATCACTTCCTCGAGCCGCGAGATCGCCTGAGGCTTCTCGATCTTAGCCATGACCAGCGCTCGGCCTTGGGTGATCTGCTTCACCTCAAGAACGTCTTCAGGACGCTGGACGAAGGAAATCGCCACCCAATCGACGCCCTCTTTCAGCGCGGCGTCGAGATCGGCGCGATCCCCGTTCGTCATCGACGTAATGGGGATTTCCGTGTCGGGCAGACTTACGCCCTTCCGGTTCGAAAGCCGCCCGGCGACGTCGACGACGGCGTGCGCCCGCTCCGGAGACGTTTCAACGACATGAAGCCGCACCCGCCCATCGTCGATGAGGATCGAATCATTGACCTTGAGCGCCGCCAGGATCTCGGGATGCGGCAGCCGCACGCGGGTTGCGTCGCCGGGTTTCGGATCGCTGTCGAAGACAAATACGTCGCCCTTGCGCAGATGCACGGAGCCTTCCTCAAAGGCTCCGATGCGCAGCTTGGGCCCCTGGAGATCGACAAGCACAGCGATCGCCCGCGACATGTCGCTTTCGATTTCGCGGATCATCCGGACGTAGCTGGCAAGTCCGGCATGATCCGTGTGGCTCATATTGATGCGGAAGACATCGGCGCCGGCGCGCACGAGTCCCGCTATGACCGCCTTGTCGACCGTCGCCGGTCCAAGCGTTGCGATGATCTTGACGCGCCGCGACCTTCTCATGATCAAAACATTCCTGAACTGGGTTATTGCGCCGGCGTGGCGTTGGGGTCGGTGAGCTGAACCGTCCAGCTCTTTGCGTCCCGTCCCGTATCAATCTCGAAGAATCCGGTCCGATCAAAACCGCGGGCGAAACAGTCCTCCCTACCGTCAATGCGGAATTCCCGATCGCGCGTGCACATGAAGGCTTTGCCCTTCCACTCGCCGCCGCGTTCGTCCATCGCATAGACATAGTAATATTGCGCCGCGAGCGGACCCCGCAGAAGCGTCTCGCAAACGCTCGGCCGAAGGTTCCACCAGCCTTCCGACAACCAGTTACGCCCGTCGGTGTAGGCGATGGCGACGCTCACTCGCCCGCTCGTGTTGTTGCACAGACGAAAGTCTGCGCGCGCCGGTCCAGCGGCGCTAAACGTAAGAGCGGCAACAAGAATGGCGCGTTGAATCATATCTTTAGCGAGGCCTGGAAGAGGCTGAAGACAGGGCGTCGGCAACGCGACGCGGCAGGCGGTTCTGCAAACCATGCTTGGTGGTCTTTGTCCACCCCGCGACGTCGAAGCTTGGCGCCCTACCCGCCGTGGAGCGGCGCGCCACAACCGTCGGAACAAAGCAAGGCGCCTGTTGTTTTAGGACGCGTGCGCGCGTGCGTTCCCGGGAGGCAGGACATGGATAAAACTGAAGTCATCTCCACCTTGAACGAACTTGCTGAAATCAGCCGCGACGGCGAGCAAGGGTTTCTGGCTGCGGCCGAAGACGTCCAAAACCCGACGCTGAAGGCTGTGTTTCGGACGGCGGCCGCGCGCTGCGCGGAAGGCGCCCGTGAGCTTGAATCGAAGATCGTCAGCTTAGGCGGCGAGCCATCGCGAAGCGGCTCCATGACTGGCGCGATGCACCGCGCCTGGACGAATCTGCGGGCCGCGCTGACCGGCCGATCGGAACGCGCGGTGCTTGAGGAGGTCGAACGCGGCGAGGATGCGGCCAAGGACGTCTACCAGCAGGCCATAGCGCAGCCTCTCCCTCCGGAGATCAGGTCAATGGTCCAGCGCCAGTATCAAGGCGTGAAGGAAAATCATGATCGCGTGCGCAGCCTGCGCGACGCGGCGTAACGCCTCCATAAGGAAGTGGCGCTTCACGCGTCACTTCTTCTCCCGCAGAAGCTGCGCGGCGCGAAGGGCGAAATAGGTCAGAACGCCCGAAGCGCCCGCGCGCTTAAAGCCAAGCAGGCTTTCAAGCATGGCGCGCTCGCCATCGATCCAGCCGTTCTGCGCGGCTGCGGTCAGCATCGCGTATTCACCCGACACCTGATAGGCGAATGTCGGCGCTCGGTAGACGTCGACGACGCGCCGCACAATATCGAGATAAGGCATTCCAGGTTTCACCATCACCATATCGGCGCCCTGCTCTAGATCGAGCCCAACTTCCCGCAGCGCCTCGTCTGAATTGGCGGGATCCATCTGATAGGTTCGCTTATCGCCTCGGAGCGTCTTGCTTGTTCCGATAGCGTCGCGGAAGGGTCCGTAGAACGCGGATGCATATTTCGCCGCGTAGCTCATGATCTGGACATTCTCGAAGCCCTCGGCGTCGAGCGCCTTGCGGATCGCCTCGACTCTGCCGTCCATCATGTCTGAAGGAGCGATAATGTCCGCGCCGGCGCGCGCCTGGGTCACCGCCTGTCGCGCAAGCACGGCGACGGTCGCGTCGTTGACGATCTCGTCGCCCACGAGAAGGCCGTCATGCCCATGGCTCGTGTAGGGATCGAGAGCGACGTCTGTAATCAGGCCGATGTCAGGAACAGCGCGCTTGATCGCGTAGCATGCGCGACAGACGAGATTTTCTGGATCGAGAGCCGCGCTCGCGCTCTCGTCGCGCAAGTCGGGATCGGTATAGGGGAAGAGCGCAACAGCGGGAATGCCGAGCGCGGCGGCCTGCGCCACGGCTTCAACCGCCGCGTCGACCGAGTAACGGAAAACGCCCGGCATGGAGGACACGGGCTCCCGCCGATCGGCGCCATCGATCAAGAAGAGCGGCCAGATGAGATCCGAAACCTCGAGCGAGTTTTCTCTGACGAGGCGGCGCGCCCATTCGCTCTTGCGATTCCTGCGCGGGCGCTGAAGCAAGCTCAGCCGCGCTGCTGCTTCGACGGGCCTTTCTGCATCGTTCATGGCGCCTTCGCTGCCTCCACTCGCTAATGTTTGCGCTTTTTCTTCCGTCGATCGCCGTGACCCGCTTCCGAGGCGAACGGGCTTCAGGCTATAGAGGGATCAACGGCCGTTGCGCTTGCGCGAGGAAAAACCATTGAAAATCGGCTCGCGCAACTCTTCCTTGACCCGCGTCGCGCGCGAGGTGGCGATCGCCGCCGGCGCCCTCCTCACTGCAAGCGCGTCGCTGGCGCAGGTCAAGCCCGCGGCGCCGATTCCGCCGACGCGATCGGCTCCCGCGCCGCAAAGGCAAGGAACGCCCGCGCCTCAGCAGGAGGTGCGGCAGCCAGCGCGTCAGCCAAGTTCCCAGGACGCTGTTCCGGCGACGCCAACTGCAAAGCCTGCTCCGCAGCCGGCTCAGCCGCCGGGAGTCAGCACGCTCCCGCCACCGCAAGCGCCGCCCCCGGTCGATACGAGTCAGCCGCCGCCTTCTCTGCCTCGCGCGCCGCGCGCCAAAATGCGCGCCTGCGCCGAGGAATGGGACAGGATGAAGCGCGAGTCAAAAGAAGGCTTGCCGATGTGGCGCGATTTCGCGACGGAGTGCTTGACGCGCTAATCGGCTGAAGCGAGCAAAGCGACGGCCGCGCCCAAAACGCAATGAGCTGAAAATACTATCGCCCGGGACGCATCTTACGTAGACGCGTGGCCCCCGGGCGATGAGTGCGTGAAGCGGCTTGCGATGACGCGAAACGATCAATCGCGCAGGTGCAGGCGCTTCGACTTACATGCTTTCCGATGGAGCCGCCGGCGTTGGCGCCTTCATCTTTCGTGGGGCACGCTTCTTTGCCGCGCCCTTACGCGCGCCTTTCTTAGCGCCGGCTTTCCTCGCGCCGCCGCGCTTTTTGGTCGCCGCCTTACGGACGCCCTTGCGGGCCGTCTTCTTCGCAGCGGACTTTCGCGTAGCCTTGCGGGCGCCCTTCTTGGCCGCCGACTTCTTCGTCGCAGCCTTCCTCGCGGTTTTACGCGCACCCTTCTTCGCCGCAGCCTTCTTGGCCGGCTTACGCTTCATTGTAGCTCTCGCCATAATAAGTCCCCTTATCCGAATTGCCGGAGCAAATGTTCGACCGACAACACGCACAAATAGCGTAACGCGGTTAATCACTCGTTCAAGTGCTGCGCGCGCAGAAGTGATCAACGCAACGCATGGCAAGCCATGTTGAGCGCCGTCGCGAGACAAGCAAAACGACCATGAAGCTGCTTTGTGAACGCTTCAACGAGACTATCTCAAGAGGTTTGCGCGCGCGCTTTTACTGGCGCCGATCTGTGATCGAAATTGGTTGACGATGTCCGCTTCAAAGTCGTTTTCGGACGTGCAGGCGCAGGCGCCGACGGAGGCGCGAATGAGGTTCAATTACTTGATTTGCTTTTGTATCCTCGAACAGTTGCATTGCGTTTGCGCCCTGCGCGATGGATCGTCCGAGTCATATCGTGACACGATAGAATTTTGCGGAATGGGCTTGCGGCAGATACGCAAATTGGCGCTGGCAGAGCGGCTGAAGGCGTCGCGCACTGCATGAGGCCGCGTGCGCGAACAGGAGCGTAACGAGGGCGCGCAGGAGGAGAAAAAAAAATTGTGGTCAGCGCCGCTGAATCGAAAAAAATCGACGCGCGACGCCTCCATTTGGAGAGGAATCGCGCAACGCGCGTCGCAAACTGATTCGTTTTCGTGCCGAAAAGCGCGGCGTCAGACGCCCAATTTGTGCTTGAGCAGCTCGTTTACCGCCTGCGGATTCGCCTTTCCGCCGGTCTGCTTCATCACCTGTCCGACGAACCAGCCGAGCATGGTCGGCTTCGCCTTCGCCTGTTCCACCTTGTCGGGATTGGCGGCGATGACGGCGTCGACGGCGGCTTCGATGGCGCCCGTATCGGTCACCTGCTTCATGCCGCGCGCTTCGACAATCTCCTTCGGGTCGCCGCCTTCAGTCCAGACGATCTCGAAAAGATCCTTGGCGATCTTGCCCGAAATGACGCTCTGCGAAATGATATCGATGATCGCGCCCAAGGCCTTCGAAGACACGGGCGAGCTCGCAACGTCGAGTCCTTCTTTATTCAGGCGGCCGAACAACTCGTTGATCACCCAATTCGCCGCAAGCTTGGCGTCGCGGCCCTTCGCTGTCTCCTCGAAATAATCGGCCGCGGCCCGCTCCATCACGAGCACGCCGGCGTCGTAGGCCGGCAGTCCGTACTGCTCGATGAAGCGCGCGCGTTTGTCGTCCGGCAATTCTGGCAACTGCGCCTTCAGCGAATCCACATAGGCCTGGTCGAATTCGAGCGGCAACAGGTCAGGATCGGGGAAGTAGCGATAATCATGCGCCTCCTCCTTGGAGCGCATCGACCGTGTCTCTCCCTTGCCGGGATCGAAGAGTCGGGTCTCCTGCTCGATCGAGCCGCCATCTTCCAGGATGCCGATCTGACGTCGAGCCTCGACATCGATCGCCTGGCCGATGAAGCGAATGGAGTTCACGTTCTTGATTTCGCAACGCGTGCCGAGGGGCTCGCCGGGCCGGCGCACCGAAACGTTAACGTCGGCGCGCAGCGAGCCCTGCTCCATGTTGCCGTCACAGGAGCCGATGTAACGCAAGATCGTCCGCAGCTTTGAAACATAGGCGCGCGCCTCCTCGGCGGAACGCATGTCAGGCTTCGAGACGATTTCCATCAGCGCGACGCCGCTGCGATTGAGATCGACGTGGCTCTCAGTCGCCGAAAGATCATGCAGCGATTTGCCCGCGTCCTGCTCGAGATGCAGACGCTCGATGCCGACCATGATGCGCTCGGTTGGCGACACATCGACGATGACCTCGCCCTCGCCGACGATCGGGTGCTTGTACTGGGAGATCTGATAACCCTGCGGCAGGTCCGGATAGAAATAATTCTTACGATCAAAGACCGAACGCAGGTTGATCTTGGCCTCAAGGCCAAGACCCGTGCGGATGGCCTGTTTGACGCATTCCTCATTGATCACCGGCAGCATGCCCGGCATAGCCGCGTCGACGAGCGAGACGTGATCGTTGGGAGCGCCGCCATACTCGGCCGAAGCGCCGGAGAAGAGCTTGGCGTTGCTCGTCACCTGGGCGTGAATCTCCATCCCGATTACAACTTCCCAGTCGCCGGTCGCGCCCTTGATGAGCTTGGTGGGAGCCGCCTGTGTCGCCATATCTGCCTCGCTAAACTTGCATCTTCCATATAAACCACCCCTTGCGGGAGCGGAACGGCTAGCGCGAAGCAGAGGAGACGCGGGCGTGATGGCCACGAACCGGAATTCAGAAGACCGCCGCGGAAAGAACATTATCTCGCGCATGCACGGGGCGCCCCGCTACGTGAGCATTCCAGTCGGCGTCGGCTTAATCCTTGGGGGAACCATTCTCGCGCCGCTTCCGGTTTTCGGGTTCTGGATGTTTCCTGTCGGTCTCGCGATCCTCGCCCCGCACTCGCCCGGCGCTCAAAGGCTGTCGCGGCGTTTCCACTGGTGGTCGCTGAAGTGCCTGCGCTGGTCAATCCGCAACGGTTTCGTCCGCATCAAAACGAAATCGCGCAGCGACGATCAGGAAGACGCGTCGCCGTCCGAAGATGTTTGAGAAGCGCCTCTAGGCGCGCGGTCGCCCATCAGCCGCTCTTCGTACTCAATTGACCAGTCGATCAGCGCGCGCCAGAGATTCATCGCCACCTCGACCGAGAGCCCTTCACGGCGCGCCACGCCGAGCACATGCGCCAATACTTCGTCGACGCGTTCGGGCACGTTAGCCGGAATCCCTAGCGCTGGTTTGACCCTTGCGGCCCGCTCGATTTGCCTTTGGCGCTTAGCGAGCAGCTCAACCAGCTTTTCATCCAACTCGTCAATTAAGCGGCGAACATCGGACATCTCGTCCTGCAGCGCCTGCTCAGCGCGTTCCGCAATGTCCTTCTCAGCGCCTGGCGTCCTCATCATCAGCCCTCGCGCCACCATGGCTGCGGAAATTCGATCTTTGGCGCCGCCGCTTCGATCGCCGCGGCGAGAGAGAAAAGCGTCTCTTCATCGAATGGCTTGCCGATGAGCTGCAAGCTCAGAGGCAAGCCGTTTGCCGCAAGGCCCCCCGGAACGGCGACGCCAGGAAGACCGGCCATGTTCACCGTAACGGTGAATACGTCGTTGAGATACATCTCGACAGGATCGGCGGCGCCTTTCTCTCCTTGCGCAAAGGCGGTCGAAGGCGTCGCCGGCGTCAAAACGGCGTCGACGCCTGACGCGAAAGCTTCGTCGAAGTCGCGCTTGATCAGACTGCGGACTTTCTGCGCGCGCACATAATAAGCGTCGTAGTAGCCGGCGGAGAGCACATAAGTGCCGATCATGATGCGTCGCCGCACTTCCGGACCGAAGCCCGCCGCGCGCGTCTTCTCGTACATGTCGATGACGTCGCGGCCTTGCTCGCGACGGCCGTAACGCACGCCATCATAGCGCGCGAGATTGGACGACGCTTCAGCCGGCGCAATGATGTAATATGTGGGCAAGGCGTAGCGCGTATGCGGCAAGGAAATTTCGACGATCTCCGCGCCCGCGTCCTTCAGCCAAGCGGCGGCCCGATCCCACAAAGCGGCGATCTCGGCCGACATTCCGTCGATGCGATATTCCTTCGGCACGCCAATGCGGCGCCCTTTCACCGAGGCGCCGACGGCGGCTTCATAATCCGGCACCGGCGCATCGACGCTGGTCGTGTCTTTTGGATCGTGGCCGGCCATCGACTTTAGCATGATCGCGGCGTCGCGCACCGTGCGCGTTATCGGGCCAGCTTGATCGAGCGACGAGGCGAAGGCGACAATGCCCCACCGCGAGCAGCGGCCATAAGTCGGCTTGACGCCGACAGCGCCAGTGAAGGCTGCAGGCTGACGGATCGAGCCGCCTGTATCGGTCGCAGTGGCGCCGAGGCAAAGATGCGCCGCCACCGCCGCCGAAGAACCGCCGGAGGAGCCGCCCGGCACGATCTTGGCGTCGGGATCGCCGGCGCGGCGCCACGGCGAAACGACGGGTCCGAAGGCGCTCGTCTCATTCGACGAGCCCATGGCGAATTCATCGAGATTGAGCTTGCCGAGCGTGACCGCGCCGTCGCGCAGCAGATTGGCGGAGACGGTCGATTCATATGTCGGCGTGAAGTCGTCGAGAATTCGGCTCGCCGCCGTCGTGCGGACTCCCTTTGTACAGTAGAGATCCTTTATGCCGAGCGGCAGGCCCTCGAGCAGACGCCCTTCCCCGCGCGCGATGCGCGCGTCGCTCTCCCGCGCCTGCGCCAGCGCGAGTTCCGGCGTCTCCGTGATGAAACAGTTGAGCGCGCGCGACTTCTCGATCGCGCCAATATGCGCCTGGGTCAGCTCAACCGCGGAGAGCTTTTTCAATTTGAGAGCGTCGCGCGCCTCGGCCAACGAAAGATGCGTGGGATCGGACATTTGTCCCTTTATATCTGAGCTGCCGCACACGCGGCGGCTGCGCGGGAAGCGCTATTCGACGACCTTGGGCACGACGAAATAATGGTCTTCGCGTATGGGCGCGTTGGCGAGAATTTCGTCGGCAATGCCGCCGTCCGTCACGACGTCGACGCGCTTCTTCATTTGCATCGGCAAAGCGGAGGTCAAAGGCTCGACCCCATCGACGTCGACCTCGCTCAGCGTCTCGACGAAAGCGAGAATGGCGTTGAGTTCGCCGCGCAGGCGCTCAACCTCGCTGTCTTCGATGGCGATGCGCGAGAGATGGGCGATCCGCCGGACGGTCGCGGAATCAACGGACATCTAGGGCTCCGCAAGAATGATCTCGACGGGCGCTATAGCGCCTGGCCTTTCGCGGCGCAATGACGGGGGCTTGTCGCGGCAGAAAAACAAGAAGTTCTGAACCGCTGGTTTGAGGAACGCCGGCGGCATGGTAGCGGAGGCGGGGTGACCATGCCCGCGACGAAGCTTGAAGAATTGGCGGCGCTTCTGCCGCCGAAAGGCCGCCTGATGGGAGTGGATCTTGGGACCAAGACCATCGGATTGGCGCTTTCCGACGTTGAAAGACGACTGGCGTCGCCGCTCGACACGATCGCGCGGACGAAGTTTTCCCAGGACGCCGTTGGCTTGCTAAAGCGCGCAGCTGATTTCGAGGTTTGTGCGCTTATCGTGGGACTTCCGCTCAATATGGACGGCACGGAGGGCCCACGCGCACAGGCCACACGCGCCTTCATGCGCAACCTAACGAAACTCACGCCGCTCCCCTTCGCCTATTGGGATGAGCGGCTGTCGACCGCGGCGGTGACCCGCGAATTGATTGCGCAGGACGCCTCGCGGACAAAGCGGGCTGAAGTCGTCGATCGTATGGCCGCCGCATATATCCTGCAGGGTGCGCTCGACCGTCTTAAACGATTGTAGCGCTATTCCAGCGATACAACTTTTGATAGAATTTTGTTCTTGACTCCCAATAGACCTGATGGGAAAAAATGCAGGAAACTCTTACGCTTAAGTAATTCCTAACGCCTCGTGGTCCGTGGAGACTGAAAGCGATGCGCCGGCCGGACGCCTCTCCGAAAAAATCAAACGAGCCACGTGAAACGGATTCGGAAAGCGCTAAAGCCAAAGAGGAGGCGGCGTCGATCGCTGCATATATCGCTGATATGGCGGACGAAATGGCGAAACTCGCCGATCGCTGCGACATGCCCATGCTTTGCTATTTCTTGAATTTGGCGCGCGCCGAGGCGGATATGCGGGCGCGCGAGCTTGGCGGCTATTCGATCGACCGCTCGGCTTAAATTACAACTTATAATTGTAAACGAGGGAAACGCCGTTGGCGCCGTGGCGCTGCAAGCGACCCTCGATGTCGAGTTCTACGAGCACCCCCTGCACCTCCCGCGCCGTCAGACCAGCGACGCGGATGAGATCATCGATCGCAATCGGCGACGGCCCCAGCAAGGAAACGATGATCTCATGCGCGTCAGGGCGCGCCGAGCTGTCGTCCTGCGCGTTCGCTTGATGGTCGGGCAAGCTGGCCGCTGGAGGCGGCGCAGAGAAGCGCACTTGATCTGCTCTTTCCTCGAAGGCCGATCCATCGACGGCGCCGAAAAGATCCAGCTCGTCGATCAGGCTTTCTTGTCCTTCAAGGGCGTCGTCATCAAAAAGATTCTTGCGCGGCGGCGCGCCGGCGTTCTCGGCAAGAACTGAAATGACGTCTTCCGGCCGGGCGCACAAAGTCGCGCCTTGGCGGATAAGATCATTGACGCCTTCGGCGCGGGGATCGAGAGGCGAACCTGGAACGGCGAAAACTTCCCGCCCCTGTTCATTGGCGAAACGCGCTGTGATCAAAGACCCGGAACGCCGCGCCGCCTCGACGACGATCGTGGCGCGGCTGAGCCCGGAAATGATCCGATTTCGGCGTGGAAAATCACGGCCGCGCGGCTCCCATTCGATCGGCATTTCAGAGACGATCAGTCCCCGCTCGGCGATCTCTTCAACGAGCCGCTCATGTTCAGAAGGATACGGGCGCGCGTGACCGCCGGCGAGCACGGCGATCGTTCCAGTTTCGAGCGTGGCGCGATGCGCGACGGCGTCAATGCCGCGCGCGAGTCCCGAGACAATGACATAATTCTCCAGCGCAAGGCTGCGCGCGAGGCGTTCGGCGAAGGCGAGCCCCGCGGCCGAAGCATTTCGAGAGCCGACAATGGCGACCCCGTCGCGCTGCGCGGTCCAGGAGGGGCCGCGCAGCGCGATCAGCGGCGGCGCATCGGCAATTTCTCGCAGCAGCCGCGGATAGTCGGGATCGCCGGTGGTGGCGAAGCGCACGCCAAGCGCGCGCGCCGACTCGATCTCGCGCAACGCTTCCTCGCGCGTAGCGATACGGATTGTCCGTCCGCGCAGGGACTTCGCAGCAAGGGACGGCAGAGCGTCAAGCGCTGCGCTTGCGCCGCCAAAGCGGTTGATGAGCTGTCTGAATGTGCGCGGGCCGATATTCTCGCTGCGAATGAGTCTCAGCCAGTCGACAAGCTGCTCGTCGCTCAACCGCCCCGGCGAAGCCTCGCTCACGCCTTTTGCCCTATGCGCGTCTCGGTGCCGGCGCGCAGACGCGCAATGTTCTCGCGATGCCTGTAGAAGAGGATCGCGGCCATGATCGCGACGACAAAGCCTTCGCCGCTGCGGCCGAGCATGAATAAAGCGATCGGCGCCGCAGCGCTCGCGGTCAGCGCGCCGAGCGACGAGTAGCGCCATAGCGCGGCAGCCGACAGCCAGACGAAACAGAAAATCAGCGCAGTCGGCCAGTTGAGGCCAAACAGCACGCCAAGGAAGGTCGCAACGCCCTTTCCGCCCTTAAACTGCAGCCAGACCGGCGCAACATGGCCGATGAAGGCAGCGAAGCCGGCGATCATGCCGCCTTCGGGCGAGAGCGACGCGCCGATCAGCGCTGCCGCCGTTCCCTTCAGGCCGTCAAGCAGCAGCGTCGCCGCCGCCAGGTCCTTCCGGCCGGTGCGCAACACATTGGTCGCGCCAATATTGCCGGAACCGATCGAACGAAGGTCCCCGGCGCCCGCGAGGCGCGTCAGCAGCAGACCGAAAGGAATGGAGCCCAGCAGATAACCGATCGCAAGGGCAATTGAGTCGTAAATGATGGAGTTCATGGCGCTAAAAACGCGATACGTCTCGACGGCGAAGGGCGCGAGGATGCTAAAGGAGGCGCTATCGCGTCGCAACAAGCGTTTCGGCCGGAACAGCGCTTATATGGGAGGCCTCCGCACTTGTCAGCGCCTATGACGAACATCGCTTCCTCGCGGGCTGGCGAAAGATGCGCTTCGCTTTTTCACCCGCGAGGCGCTAAGGAAGGCCAAAATTCAGGATCCGCATGACCCAGCAACGAAGGTCGCGTCCACGAGCTTTCCGCCTTGAAGGCGACCAGACGGTCACCTCCAAGGCGACGCCGCATGCCGAACAGGCGAAACGGCCCTCCGTCGAGGTGGTCGAAGCCGAATATGACGCCTTCGCCCGCGAGGCCGCAGAGCTCGCGGATGGGATGACCGGCGATGAAGCCGCCGTCGAAGCGGCGCAAGCGGACGGCATGCTGCGCCGTTATGTCTTCTCCTGGGGCGGCCTCTTCGTTTCGGCGGTCAGCGGCCTCGTCTCTCTGGCGCTCACTGTGTGGGTATGGAGTTTCGTCGAGGATCTCTTCCGGCGCTCCGCCATTCTTGGGACAGTGGGACTAAGCCTTGCGGGGCTCGCCGCCGTCGCGGCGATCATCTTCATCATGCGCGAGTTTCGCGCGATGGGTCGGCAGAACCGCATCGCCAAGTTGCACGCCGCTTTGGCCGAGGCGCATGCGAGCGATGACGGGAAGGCCGCCCGCGCGCGCGTGAGCGAACTCTGCAAGCTCTACGACGAGCGCCCGGACACCAGCCGGGCGCGGGCGCTGCTTAAGGATTATCTGAAGCAGATCATCGACGGGCGAGATTTGATCACGCTTGCCGAGCGCAATCTCGTGGCGCCGCTCGATGAAGAGGCGCGACGCGAGATCGCCGGCGCGGCCAAACGCGTTTCCGTCGTCACGGCGATCAGCCCGCGCGCCCTCCTCGACGTTCTTTTCGTCGTCGGCCAGGCGATCGTGCTGATGCGTAAAATTGCGGAGATTTATGGCGGCAGGCCGGGGCTGTTCGGCTTCTTCAAGCTTGCCCGCTCGGTCGGCGCGCATCTTGCCATTACCGGCGGCATGGCGGTCGGGGATTCTTTGCTCCAGCAGGCGCTCGGCCATGGCATCGCCGCGCGCATTTCCGCTCGGCTCGGCGAAGGCGTATTGAATGGGCTTCTCACCGCGCGAGTCGGCCTTTCCGCAATGGCCGTTTGCCGTCCGACGCCGTTCATCGCCGAAAAGCAGCCGGGCGTCAGCGACGTCGCGCCTTTCCTTTTTCGCGGCGACAAGACCAAGAGCTGATCATCGTTGAAACCCGCAAGCCTGAAGATCACCACCTGGAACATCAATTCCGTGCGGCTGCGCCTGCCGCTCGTCGCCGAATTTCTCAAAAGGCGCGCGCCGGACGTGCTCTGCCTGCAGGAGACAAAATGTCGGGACGCGGAATTTCCGATGAAGGATCTCCAATCGCTCGGCTACAAGCATATCGCGATCAATGGCCAGAAAGGCTACCATGGCGTAGCGGTCATTTCGAAACGCCCTTTGCGCTTCGTCGAGAAGCGCGAATTCTGTAAGAAGGGTGACGCGCGCCATATCTGCGTGGAGATCGACGCTAAAGGCGGCCCGATCTCGCTGCACAATTTTTATGTGCCGGCAGGCGGCGATGAGCCCGATGTCGACATCAACCCGAAATTTCAGCATAAGCTCGATTTTCTGGACGAAATGCGCGATTGGATCGTCACGGAGGACGTCTCGCGGGGCCGCGTGGTGCTGGTCGGTGACCTAAATGTCGCGCCGCTCGAGCATGATGTCTGGAGTCACAAGGCGCTTCTGAAGGTCGTGAGCCACACGCCCATCGAGGTCGAGAAGCTTACGGAAGTGTTTCAGGCCGGCGCGTGGGTGGATGCGATGCGGCATTTCGTGCCGGCGGAAGAAAAGCTTTATACTTGGTGGAGCTATCGCGCCGCCGATTGGGAGGCGTCGAACCGGGGGCGCCGGCTCGATCATATTTTGGTGAGCGAAGCGCTTGCAGGGGGGCTCGAACATCTTGACGTGCTACGCGACGCGCGAAGCTGGACTCGCCCGTCTGACCACGTGCCCGTGACGATCGAACTATCGGAGTGAGAGAGCGCAAAAGGGGATCGGGAGGCGAGACGGCGGCATGATCGCGCGCGATCTGATGAACAGCGACTTTCCTTATGTAACGGCGGATGCAGATCTCGATTACGTAGCGAAACTCCTCGCTGACTGTGGCTTAGGCGCCGTGCCGGTCGTCGATGACGACCTGTCGCCCATCGGCATTGTGACGCGCAGCAATCTTGAACAGGCACGAAATCAACCCCTGCCCGAACTCGGCGCCATTCCGGAATTTCTTTTGCGCAACCGGCCGAAGCCGGCGTTTCACGCCAATGGGCGCGCGCTACGCGAAGTGATGACGTCTCCGGCGATATCAATTTCCGATGTCGCCAAAGTTCCCGACATCGCGCGGATCATGGAGAACCACAGCCTCAAGCGCATCCCTGTCGTCGAAGGCCACAAGATCATCGGCCTCTTGCTCCGCAAAGAAGTCGTGGAGGCGATGAAGGGCGGCTTTCCCGCCATGGCTTTGGAGGCGCATCGGCGTCGGCCGCTGATTTCGATTCCGCAGCAAACCGGCGACCGCTGCGCCCTAGCGACAGCGGAAGAATTTCGCGATCTCGTGACGGCGCATGAGCGCCAGCTAGAAATGGAGCGCTTGGAACGTCGGCACGCGGCGATCGAACTGCGCGATCAACGCATCCGCGAACTTGCGAGCTTGCGGCTGACCGAGGCCCAATGGCGGGAGACGCTGGAGCAGGCGCGACGCAGCGCGGAGGCTGGGCTCACCGAGCATTTGCTCATCCGATTTCCGTCACAACTTTGCACCGACGGCGGGCGCGCGATCAATGCGCCAGACCCACTCTGGCCAGCGACTCTGCGCGGCGAGCCGGCCGACGTTTTCCAACGCTGGCGCAATGAACTGCACCCGCGCGGCTTTCGCATCGCGGCGCAAATCATCGATTTCCCGGAAGGAATGCCAGGCGATGCGGCGCTGTTCCTGTTGTGGAGCGCGGCGCGCAATTGACCGCGGTTAATCGCTGCCGACGCCCGTGTCCACCCGCAGAGCCGCAAGCGAAGAATATCGGCGGGCGCGGCCATTAGTCTGCACTTCGACCGAACCGTCGGAAAACATCACGTAGACCGATCCGCCGGCAGTATATCTGTCGACTTCAACCGGCGGCTTCGACGCCTTCTCTGGCGCAGGCTGCTGTTGCGTGGGCCTGGGCCGCTCGGCGGCTTCTCTTGCAGGGGGTTCATTTATAATGGTCGCCTGCGGCGCCGGAATATTATCGGCGATGCGGCCCAAGACCCCGATGGCGCGCCCAAGCGCGATCGTGACGACGCCGCCAGAGACAGCCGTTGCGCCGCCGATAAACAGGCTCCAACCGCGTTCGAGCTGAATGTAATCCCAGCCGGCCCACATGCCGTAGGCGCCGCAGAGGGCAAGCGCGAGCCCAAGGAAGATCACGCCAAGTCCGTGACGCTTCATCGTTACCCTTAAAGTGTTCGTCGGCCCGGAACCTATCACAAGCCACGCTGAGCGCCACAATGGACGTCCGATGCAAAACCTCCAAGAATAAACGTGACATCAATACTTTTAGCGAAGCGGCGCTCTGAGGGCGTGCCGGCCCCAAAATGACCCATATGTATGTATATTATGACATAACACATCAATATGTAGCATCTATAAATTTTTCCGATCTCGGACAGCAAAATATTTTTGCTTTTATTTTCAATATCATAAAAGTATAGATTATGTGCGTCAAGATGACGCATCGTAATTCGCTGATCCAATACAAACGTCATCGTTACAGCGTCGACGCGCGTGCGGCGGGAAGAGCGTCCGGCAGAGGCCGGAAAGACGTCGGCAATCGTGGGGAGAACTTGAAATGGCAAGTGTGAGTGGCGCGCGCGGCCTGTTCGCCGGCGCAGTGATTGCGGCTGCGGCTTTTTTTGCCGCGCCGACGACCGCCTTCGCGCATGGCGGCGTGATGCTCGAGCAAGATGAATGCGTGCTTCGGATCGGTCCGAACACAATGCATTTCATCGGCTATCAGCGCGCCGGAGAAGAGGCGGAGTTTTGCGAGGACATCGCCAAAACCGGTCCGACGGTGATCGCGCTTACCGCCGTTTCGCCCGATCTGCGCGACATGGCGATCGGAATCCGCGTTGTGAAAGACGTCGGCGAAGAAAAGGAAAAAGCCAATCTCGACGCGATCACCGTCGCCTATATCGAGCCGAAGGTCTATCGCAACGGCACTATGAGCTTCGAACACGACTTCAAAGAAGCCGGCCATTATGTTGGCATCGTCACGGTGCGCGATGATCTCGGCAATGAATGGGTTTCGCGCTTTCCATTCTCAGTAGGGCTCTACACCTTCTGGGGAATGCTCGAATACATCCTCTACGCCGTCGGCTTCTTCTCGCTTGTCGGCCTGATGTGGTGGACGTTGCGGGCAAACGCGAAGAAAAAGCCGGCGACGGGCGACGCGATCGCCTAAAGAAAACGGCCCAAAGATTGCAGCACGGCTCGGTCGTCGCCGAGCCGTGCTTTTTTGTTGCTAAAGGCGGACATAGCGGCGCGGTTCGTGATCGCGCGATATTGCCGCATGTCGCGCGCGGGTCTAGTTATCGCGTGCAGCTGAGGCTGACAGGCTACGCTCGTCAAAACCTATTCGGGAGAGAATTATGTCCTTCACCCTGGAAGATCTGCCCTATCCATACGACGCCATGCAGCCTTATCTCTCGCGAGAGTCTTTCGAATACCACCACGACAAGCATCACGCGACCTATGTCACGAACGCCAACAATCTCGTCAAAGGCACCGAATACGAAGGCAAGCCGATCGAAGAAGTGATCGTCACCGCCTACAACCGGAATACGCCGATCTTCAATAACGTCGCCCAGCACTACAATCATGCCCACTATTGGAAGTGGATGAAGCCGAACGGCGGCGGCGCCATTCCGGGCAAGGTCGAGAAGGCGATCATCGAGTCCTTCGGCTCAGTCGATAAATTCCGCGAAGACTTCCAGAAGGAGGGCTTGGGCCAATTCGGCTCCGGCTGGGTGTGGCTCGAGGTGAAGGATGGAAAGGTCGCGGTTCGCAAGACGCCGAACGCTGAAAACCCGCTGATCCATGGCGCAGCGCCGATCCTGGTGGCCGACGTCTGGGAGCACTCCTATTACATCGATTATCGCAATCGACGCGCGGACTACCTCAAGGCGTTCCTCGACCATCTCGTGAATTGGGAGCATGTCGAGGAAATGTTCGACGCCGCGAAATAGCGCTGCTTCGTTTCTACGCGGCGCGCCTCTAATAGCGCGCCGCGTATTTTTTTACGCGCAGTTCTGGCGGATCAACTTGCGGCGATTTTGGGCTGCGATTCGACAACCTTCTTGAGATCGACGAGCCCCTTATCGAACTGCTCGCCGAGCGCCTTGCCGATGTTATAAAATTTATAGATTGCCTTGCCCACGAATTCGTGGCGTCCGGACATTGCCCAGGCGACCTCCGTGCGCTCCCCGCCCATCGGTTTTAGATCGAATTGCACATCATTCGTGGCTTTGAATGGCTTCTCGAAGTTGAGCTTGATGCGAACGCGCTCGCCTTGCCGGCTCTCGACGATCTCCATATCGCCAACGCCGACCTGCTTATTCCCCGACCATGAATAGGTTGCGCCATAGCCCTGCGGCGTTCCCCCATATTCAGCCTTCATATCGGGATCGATCTTGGCCCAGGGCGACCACTCCGTCCAATTATGAAAATTGTTGATGTGCTCAAAGATCACTTCGGGCGGCGCGTCGATCACGATCGAGCGCGCGATGCGGAAGCTGTCCGGCAGGAGAGAGATGTAAGCGATCAGCGCGCTGAGAAGGGCGAGGAAAAGGAGAGCGAAAATCGTCATGGGCAGGTCTCCCGTAAGAGCGTGGCGCGCGTTGGCCGTGACCAACGAGCCGACAATCGAGTTCCGCGCTCCTCGGCGCGAGACTTCGCTCTCCTGGCGAAGCGCTCGCGTACGACCCGCCGCCTGACGCGTCAGCGTCAGTTTAGAACGGCGGGCGCAATGCGCAACGCATTGTCAGGAGCAGGTTCTCATCGAGAAAGTCTGTCAACTTTTTCGAAAACCTGCTCTAGACGAGGCTTCCGCAGAACGCCTGGATTTTCCGGCAAGCGTCTTCAAGCAGCGCATTTGACGCCGCGTAGGACACGCGGAAATTGGGGCCGACGCCAAAAGCCGAGCCGTGAACCACGGCCACTCCCTGCGTATCCAGGAGTTCGGTCACGAAGTCCTCGTCGGTCTCAATGACTTTCCCATTCGGCGTCTTGCGTCCGATAGCCTCCGCACAGGAGGGAAAGACATAGAAAGCGCCTTCCGGCGTCGGGCATTTCAGATATTTGGCCTGATTCAGCATCGAGACCACGAGATCGCGCCGCTCCTGAAAGGCCTTGCGGAAGACGGCGAGATGGTCCTGCGGCCCTTCGAGCGCCTCGACCGCCGCCCATTGCGCGATCGAGCAGGCGCCAGACGTCTGCTGTCCCTGAAGCATGTCCATGGCCTTGATCAGGGCGCTAGGACCGGCGGCATAGCCGATGCGCCAGCCGGTCATGGCGTAGGCTTTGGAGACGCCGTTCATGGTGAGCGTGCGGTCCATCAGTCCCGGCTCGACCTGAGCCGGGGTGACGAATTTGAAGTCGCCGTAGACGAGGTGCTCATAAATGTCGTCGGTGAGGACATGGACCTGCGGATGGCGCAGGAGAACGTCCGTCACCTTCTTCATCTCATCGAATGTGTAGGCCGCGCCCGAGGGATTGGATGGGGAATTGAGCACCAGCCACTTGGTCTTGGGCGTGATGGCGCGCTCCAGCGCCTCGGGCCGCAGCTTGAAGCCGTCCTCCATCCGCGTTTCAACGAACACGGTCGTTCCGCCGCAGATCGCAACCATCTCGGGGTAGCTCACCCAATAGGGCGCGGGAACGATCACTTCGTCGCCGGGGTTAAGCGTCGCGAGAAAAGCGTTGAACAGGATATGCTTGCCGCCGGTGGCGACGATCGTGTCCGACGCCTTGTAGTCCAAGCCGTTTTCGCGCTTGAATTTTTTTGCCACTGCCTCGCGCAGCGGCGGAATTCCGAGCACGGGCGTGTAGCGGGTTTCGCCCCGGTCGATCGCAGCTTTCGCGGCCGCGCATATGTGCTCGGGCGTGTCAAAATCGGGCTCGCCGACGGAGAGGCTGATCACCTCCCGGCCCTGGGCGCGCAAGTCGCGCGCTTTCTGAGTCACGGCGATCGTCGCCGAGGGCTTCACGCGCGACAAGGCATTGGCGAGAAAGGTCATTGCGGTGGACTTCCTGCGAAGGGAGAGTGCAGCGCACCATAATTTGCGCGCCAAAGAGCCGCAATCGGATTCACCGCGTTTTCAATCTATCGCCACCGAAGAATTGGGAGGGCTCGCGAGATCGCGGCCATCTACCGCCTTGCCGGCGCCACAGACGCGCCGTGATTCGCAGGCAATCCCGCATCGTGATTTTTCTGAATAAAAACAGCGCTCTAGATTTGAATCTGGCTTAAACGCCGGACGAGGCTAGGCTCAACTTGATCGAATCAATATTCGCAAAGTTTACCCAGTTTTTCGCACTTCTTAAAAATTTATAAAATTTCTGAAAAGTGATGCAACTTTTTCAGCCCATCCTAGTTTCTGTCTTGAGAACGCGGCGACGCGAGTTCATCGCGCGCGCGCCTTGGGGAGAGGCGCAAGCGTTACAAAAAGGGCGAATGCGAGAGGATCAGGGAAAATGTCGCTCGTTGATAAATTTGAAGATCAAATGGAGCCTGCTTTCACCCGCAGCTTCGACAGGGATTCAGCCCGTCGCCAGTTTCGAGTTTCGCTGCTGCTCGTAGCAGCTATGGCGATGGCGGCATTCGTTCTCGGCTTCGCTCTGCCGATCAGCTCGCCTGCGCAGAAGGCCACGCCTGTCGCCACCGACAGCGGCGTATTCGCCGGACGTCTGGTGACGATCGACCGCTGAACTTTTTATAATTTCGCAGCAAGCCTTGCGCGCGTCCGATGACGCGCGCATTCTTTTTGGGCGCAGGAAGCTCTCCACGTAACCGGCTGCCCTTCAGGCAGCCAGTTTTTCTTTGCCGTAGGCTCCGCAGACCCTTTACCGGCTTAGAGGTCACTTCTTTTCCATGTGATGGTGGTGCTCGTGCGTCCCACCCTCTTTGGGGCCGGCTGAGTCCTGACCATGCGCCTTCTGCCAGCGCTCCATGGCTTCGGCGTCATGGGCATGGGCCGCATCGGGCGCGTCGATCGCAGCGTCGATCTCCACCTCGCCAGCCTTCTCGAAGACAAGCGTCATCTCGAGACCCCAGCCCACCTCAAGATGCTTCTTAATGTCCAGGAGCGCGACATAGGCCCCGCCGGGCGCGAGGGTGATTTTGGACTTGGGCGGAAGGACGATCGGCGTGACGAGGTCGAGCTTCTTTACGTCGCCGTGGATTTCGGCGGCGCCGAACTTTTCCGACTTGACTGCGATGAGCTTATCAGGCGTGGCGCCGTTGTTGTGCAGCATCGCGTAGAATTGCGCTTTGTTGTCGCCATCGGCCGGCGCACGAAGCCACGGATGCTCCACCTTCAGATTTCCGACGTCATACTCATGCGCGACGGCGGCGCCGCGCGAGGCGAAGAGCCCAAGCGCCGTCCCTGTCAGCAGAGTTCCTCCGGTCAGCAAAAATTCACGCCGCTTTAGCATCTGGCTTCTCCCTTATGCGCCGGACTTTTCTCTTGCCGGCCTGAGTGCATCATGACCAAGGACGCGCCCACGCGATACCGTCGCGCCTCGTTCGAGCTTGCGACAATATGGCGCGCTAATGCGAGTGCAGGTTGATCTCGATCAAGGGTTCATGGGCGAATTCGGCAACGAGGCCGGCGAGTTTCTGGGCGCTCCCATCGTCAGGCGCGAACGTGCGGAAACGCGCCCGAATGTAGCCTGAACGGTCGACGAGAAAATGCGCCTCTTCGATCTCCTCCGACGGCATTTCGTTGGGATAGCGATTGATCACTGAATAGGCGGCCTCAACCGCCTTTGGATGAACCGGCTCGCGGCCTTTCGCCTCCTGCGGACAGGCCGCGTCATAGACCGTTACATGGTTTGCGCCGGCGGCCTTCGCGGCGTCATGCGCGCTCTTCACGCTTGCGGCGCGCGCGTTCGGGTCGCCGGGTAGCGATCCGCAGCGCGCGAAAGAAATCAACGTCGGAACGCCGCGGAGCTTAAAGAGAGACGTCGCCGAATCGTTGGGGTCAATCAAAGCGAAATCCGGCGCGATCAGCCATTGAATCATGGGCTGAGCGCTCATGAAGCGCGCACGGTTCGAATAGGACATCATCAAGAGGAAGTTGATCACGTCCCAACGATCGTCGACGTCGAGCTGCTCGTTGAAGGCCGGCATGACGCCGCTTTGCCCGCCATTGGTCAGCCAGTGAAAGATGTCGCCAATCGTATGCGTGCCGACATGCGGGGCGGTGAGATCGGCCGGCTGCACTGGCAACCCTTTGAGGTTCTTGAGATCCTTGGCGAGCGGTCCATTGCCTTCGCCCTGCGCGCCGTGGCAGCCGGTGCAGTTCTCCTTGAAATGCGCGAGCCCGCGCGCCACAGACTCCGCGGTATAGTCCTGCGTCGGATCATTGTAAGTGTCGGTATACGCCTCTGTCGCAAGCGACACGGCCAGCGAGATTAGCGCCGCCGCGGAGATCGCCGGAGTGGCGTAGAGCCGATATTGGCGGGCTCTCGGCGTCCACCAGATCAGCGCTGCGATGATCGCAAGAACGACGGCGGCAATGCCCCACCACCAGATCGGGCTAAACATCGCTGGGTTTTGCCCCCATGTCGCGATGTAGGACAGCCGAAACGGCAGCGGCCAATAAAGATTGGTTTCATGGGAGGCCGGGGTGATGACCGCGATATAGCCGGCGATTGAAAGCAGCGCGAGCGCAAAGATCGACTCGCCGGCCCCCACCTTGCTGTACCAGGCGACATCGAATTCGCCTTTCGGCCGCCGCGTGATGTATCGCGCGAGCGCCAGCGCCGCGAGCAACACGGCGCACAGAAAAACGAGCTTCAAGGTCAGCAGCCGACCATAGGGCGTCGCCAACATGTTTGGAATGCTGCCGACGTTTTCCCAGGCGATCGCAAATCCGCTAACGGCGACGACCGCCATGGCGACCTTCGCGATGAGCGACCAGCGCTCGGCGAGTCGCGCGGCCGCTTCCGGCGGTTTGCCGCGCGCGGTGAACATCCACCAAACGAGCCCGAGCAGTCCGCCAAGCCAGGTGAGTCCCGCTGCGGTGTGGAGAAGGAAGCTCGCCTGCGTCCAGCGTGGCAAGCCGTCGTCTATGGCGTGCCCGGTCACCGAAACGGCGGCGATCAGGATGACGCCGATCCAGAGCGTGACGCGATCGAGCAATTCTGAAGCGACGAACAGGCGCGCCGCCGCCAAGCCGGCGAAAAGGAAAGCGATCAATTGCGTCGCGATCCAGGCCTTGCCGACGCTCGTGCTGACGGTGAACTCCCAGAGCGTATCGAATTCAACTGGACGATCGGCGGGAAAAATCGCGCGCGCCGTGACATAGAGCAGCGCGAAGCCGAACAGGGCGCGCAACAAGGCGAGCGCGGCCACAGCCGGTTTGAAGCGCGCGCCATCTTCGCCGATCAAGCGCGGCAGGAGGAGAAGTCCGACCGCGAGGGCTGAGGGCAGGCTTAGAAAAAAGCGGATCGTCGCTAGAGAGAGATACATTTTTCTTTCGCCCGACGTTCTCTGGCGTTCATCTCCTCAGTCCACGCTAGGGCGCGGGAAATGAGCGGCGGACCGCGCAAGATCGCGAGCGCGTCATTCGCCCAATCGCGCTTATTTCGCGTCTACGGTGAATTCGTAGTTTCCCTCGACGATATGTCCGTCGCTGGAGAGCACGCGGTAGCGCACGATGTATTTGCCGGGCGCGAGCTCTGGCGCGTTCACCGACAATTCGCGCGGTTTCTCCGGAACGCCGATATTGCCTTCTCCGAGAATCTTCCCGTCGGGCGTCTCGATAGTGATCTTCGAGTAAGGCGGTTCAACGCCTCCGCCAAAACGCAACTTGACGGTCTTGGGAGGCCCCGCCACATGTTCTTTCGATGAAGGCGTCGCGTCAACGAGGAAGGAATGCGCGAACGCCGAAGTCGCTCCCAGGACGATGGCGAAAACTGCGCCGATGGCGCAGCTGAAACCGCGCGCCCCCATTGACGAAGTCTTGTCGACGATTTTCATGGCGTCTCCCCGGAGGCTCAAGCCTCCCCTTTTCGTTTTTGAGATGTTCATGCGCATCGCCCCGTTCAAGACGCCGTGGCGCCGGCGGCATCCTTCTTCTTTCCCGACGGATGCGTATGCTTCCAATACACGAAGACGATGCCGGCGATGAGCACGGCTCCGGCGATCTGCGGAACCCAGGCCCATAGGGTTTCTCCGACCATGAATTTGAACTCGGACGTTTCCTGGGTTCCGTCGGGACGGGTCAGAGTGACGAGGCCGATGTAATGGCCGTTGTTTTTGAAGTTGTGCTCAAGATTGAAGGTGCCCTTGGTGTATTTGGTCGCCGGACGATAAACCTCGGTCAGCGCCTCAAGGTCCGTATCCTTCGTGATCGGCGTGAGCGGATCACGAATGATGCGCAGTTCAAGCGGCATATCGCGGAACGTTGGATTTTCGATATCGAACACGAGAATCGTCGGGCCGGCGGCCGGTATCTCCGCGCAATATTCGCTGCGCGACTTGCCCGGCTGATAGGCCGTGATGTGAATCATGTCGTAGCCGAACATGACCATGCACATATTGCCCATCGTCATCGCTTCGGGACCGGCGCCGCCCTCGGAAGCGCGCGCAGGCGCCGTCAACGCCATTGAGAAAAGCGCGCCGAGAACCGCGGCTGCGAGGCTACGCCAATTCTTCATTTCCATCCCTCGATCGATGTTGATTCCAAGGCTGTCGCTCTTGCCGGCGACCGTTGTAAACGCTGCATCTTCTATAGCGGATTTTTGGCTGACGGCTTCATTTTTTCATCTTCGTCCTAGCGTCGCGTGGCGGCTCGCCGCGGACGTTTCTTTTGACAAATGCCACAAATTGACGCGAGCGAAAACGGCCAGCATTTGATTTGCGTCCAAAGGACGCACCGCTTGTTTGGGGCCGTTCCGCGCTCGCCCGAAGCCGGAGAGAGGCGATCGCTTCGTCTAATACTCGACCGCTGAAATGAGCGGGATTGCGAAACCGCCGCGGGGAACGCTTCGCGTCAAACTTCGCTTCATGACTCCGCGTCGCGCCAGGCGACGCCGCCATAAAACAAAACCCCCGGCTTTATGGGCCGGGGGCTTTTTGTTTTTAATTCGTCAGTATCGCTTAGGGCATATCGCCGGCGACGAACTTCGGAATGACCGGACCGCCGATTTCGGCCGCGAAGCGGCGTCCCGTCGGCGAGAAGAACATCAACAGGCCGCCGATCTGGCTATCGGTGTCGTAAGCCAGGTCAGACAGACGCTCGATGTCCCAACGCGCGTCCTGCACCTTCACGGCGATTTCCTTGGTCTCGCCCGGCGCGATCGGCGTCGGGTCCGTCGACAGACCGCGGTCGGCCAACAGATAGTCCGGGAAGTCGGGCTTCGTCGTGAACACGTCAGGGTTCAGGAAGCGCAGGCCGGCCGTGGTGTATTCGCCAAGGCGCAGCGGCTCGGAGGTCG
>Ga0194127_10000584_pt1 | contig 58206 bp, 54 predicted proteins | sample TA2KigC100mmetaG_FD_148624 | JGI IMG/M metagenome (GOLD analysis project Ga0194127, IMG submission 148624) | Freshwater microbial communities from Lake Tanganyika, Tanzania - TA2015036 Kigoma Deep Cast 100m | ecosystem: Environmental > Aquatic > Freshwater > Lake | place: Tanzania: Lake...
TTTTTGTATCCTTACCTATTTCCACGGTTCGATCCACATAGGTCGTTCTTGGATCAACAATGGTCACTCCCGAAAGCATCAGCTCTTGAACTTTTTCCTGCCTGAGCGCTTCTGTGGCAGTGGCCAGGTCCACCCGGGTATTGATTCCCATCACCTCCACCGGATCAGCGACCATGTGAGCGGAACATCTCAAATCTCTTTTCCTTGCCACCTCGACCAGATCGGTCAGATAGTATTCGCCCTGGATATTCTCCTTTCCGATCTCCTTCAGGCCCTCCATCAAAAAGGCGGATCTCACGCAGTAGATTCCCGTATTGATCTCCCGGATCAATCTCTCTTCATCTGAAGCATCCTTCTCCTCCACAATCCTTTCCAGCCAACCTTCCTGATTCCGGACGATCCGGCCATATCCGTAAGGATCTTTTACCACGGCGGTCAGCACCGCAATGGTCGAATCATTTTCCAAAAAGGTGTCAATAAAAGACCGCAGAGTCTCCGCCTTCACCAGAGGGACATCCCCGCAGAGGATAAGCACGGTTCCTGTAAATCCTTGGAGGAGGGGAAGAGCCTGTAAAACGGCATGGCCTGTGCCCAACTGTTCTCTCTGGAGAACAAAATTAATTTGAGGGGTCTGAAATCTCTCCTTGATCTGATCTGCCTGGTGACCCACGACCACAATGGTTTTCTTGGCTTTGAGGTGATGCAGGGAGAGGTCAACAGTGTAGTGAAGCATGGGAAGCCCGATAATGGGATGGAGGACCTTCACCAGGTCCGACTTCATCCGGGTTCCCTTCCCTGCCGCAAGAATGATCGTAACAATTCCTTCCAATCTTGTATCCTTTTAGAGTGAGTGTATCATTTTATACTATGACCCATCTCCTCAAGTCAACCCTGCGGGCGCTCGCAATGACTATCCCTATGAAACTCTTGATTACGAATCGTTCAATTTAGGTTTCAATAAGGTATTGAAAATTCTTTAATGTTTAGCTTAGAATAGAATTCATTTATAATCCAAATTGAGCGATTCTTTTGAAAAGAACCTGTAGCCGCACCCATTAAAAGGCTTTAGCCTGCGGTTTCCTCTCACCCGTTGGGTGACAAATCGTTTCCGACCCGCCTGTCGAAGAACTTGTTCGGCGGGCAGGTAAAATCACGCAACCTAAAGGTTGCGGCTACATCTAGATTAATAAATCGCTCAATTTAGGTATAAACCTCTTTCGACGTGGGGGATGAAAAGATGGACCTAAAACCCATATCTTATAACAAAATTGAACAGCTCATCAGAAAAGGGGTGAATATTTCCACCCCACTCACCATCGATGTGGGCGACGAAGTCAATATCGATCAAATCTCGGGCAAGGGGGTCAAGATCTACCCCGGTTGCCGGATTTATGGAGAAAAGACTGTCATCTCTTCAGGGGTCCAGCTTGGTTACGAAGCCCCTGTAACAGTGGATAACTGTCAGCTTGGGCCTAAGGTAGAATTGAAGGGGGGGTTTTTTAAAAAATCGGTTTTTCTTGAAAAGGCGAACATGGGACTCGGTGGACATGTTCGTGAAGCCTGCTTGCTTGAAGAACAGGCCAACGGCGCACACTGCGTTGGTTTGAAACATACCATTCTCTTCCCTTTCGTTACTCTTGGGAGTCTTATCAATTTTTGTGACTGCCTCATGGCAGGAGGCACGAGCCGCAAGGACCATAGCGAAGTGGGAAGCTCCTATATTCACTTCAACTTTACCCCGGAAGGAGACAAGACCACTGCATCCTTAATCGGTGATGTCCCTCGTGGCGTCATGCTCAACAAACCGCCGATTTTCCTCGGGGGACAGGGGGGTATGGTCGGGCCTCTTCGAATCGGTTACGGCGACGTTGTTGCTGCCGGATCAATCCTCCGTGAGGATGTGGACATGGAGAAACAACTGATTGTTGGTAAGAGTCCCTCTGCCAAGATTGTTGACCTCACTCCCAGGGCCTATCCAAATCTTTCTCGCGTGGTGGAAAACAACATCCTTTATATTGCAAATTTGATAGCTTTAGAGCAGTGGTATCTTCATGTACGAAGAATGTTCTTTGAACATCAGGAATTTGGTCATCTGATTTTGGCAGCCATACTTGAAAATCTTCAGATAGCCAGAGAGGAGAGGATGAAGCGCCTCAAGGATATGGCCGCCAAGACGTCCGTATCCTCTGATAAAGAAAAAGGCGCCCCTGAAATCATAAGAGCCAAACAGGCGTTTTCTGAAAAAGGTAAATGGCTTGAAGAACTGTTGACCAGTGATGTCAGTAACACTGCCGGTGAGGAAAAGCGGGACCCATTCCTCAACGCGCTCATAAAACATAAAAAGGAACATGGCGACAACTATGTCGAGGTCATCCAAGGTTTACCCCCCCATGTTTCTGCGGGCGGTACACAATGGCTCGATGCCATCGTAAATCTTATCTGTGAGCAAGCAGGAAAAGCTTTGCCTGCATTGAATATGTTTAAAAAATATCGTTCAAATCCGACCTGAGGAGGAAAAGGTATGGGGAAGCTGTTCGGAACAGATGGGATAAGGGGAGAGGCAAATCGATATCCTATGGATGCTCGGATCGCTTTTTCTGTGGGTCAAGCGATGACTTACCTGTTGAAAAAACCGAATCATAGGACGAGGATCATTATCGGGAAGGATACCCGCATATCAGGCTATATGCTTGAAGGCGCCCTGGAATCCGGTATTACTTCGATGGGAGGACACCCCTACCTTGTAGGGGTGCTTCCAACGCCAGGCATCGCCTTCGTAACGCAGAGCATGCGAGCGGATGCCGGCATCGTGATCTCTGCCTCCCACAACCCATATCAGGATAATGGAATCAAGATTTTTTCCAGCAACGGGGCGAAACTCTCTGATGATGAAGAAGAAAAGATTGAAGAGCTCATACTGGAAAATAAATTGCCGGAGAGGGTCCCGCCTGCCAGAGAGATGGGACAGGCTTTCCGGTTGGAAGATGTGCATGGGCGTTATATTGTGTTCCTGAAGAATACTTTCCCCCGAAATTTAACGATGGAAGGGATAAAGATTGTCATCGACACGGCAAATGGGGCCACCTACAAAGTTGCTCCAGCCACATTCTTTGAGCTTGGCGCCAACGTGGAGGTCATCCACAATACCCCCAATGGTCTCAACATCAATGACCATTGCGGATCTCAGCATACTCAGGATCTCAGGAAACAGGTGCTGGAGGCAAGAGCCGATATTGGACTCGCCTTTGATGGCGACGGTGACAGGCTGATTGCGGTGGATGAGAAAGGACAGGAAATTTCCGGGGATCAGATTCTGATCATCTGTGCCCGGAATCTCAAGGAAAAAGGAAAGCTCAAGAACGATCTGCTGGTCAGCACCGTGATGAGCAACCTTGGGCTTAAGGTGGCTTGCAAGAAGGTTGGCATTCAACACCATGCCTCGGTAGTGGGAGACCGTTATGTGTTGGAAGATATGGTCCGTTTGGGAGGGATCATTGGTGGAGAGGAGGCCGGCCACATGATTTTCCTCGAACACCACACCACCGGTGATGGGATCATTACCGCTATACAACTGATTGCGGCTATGGTTGAGGCCGGCAAACCTTTGTCGGAACTTTCGAAGATGATGGAGATCTACCCGCAGAAGCTGATCAATGTAGATGTAAAGAGCAAACCTGAAATTTCCTCGTTGCCAAAAGTCATGGAGGTGATTAAACGGGTAGAGTCTGAACTCGGTGACGATGGCCGGATTCTTGTGCGATATTCGGGCACTCAAAATATGTGTCGCGTCATGGTAGAGGGACCGACCCACGAACTTACGGAGAAATACTGCCAGCAGATTGCCGAGGTCGTAAAGAATACCATCGGTTGATAGAACCAGGGAGCAAGCTTATGCCAATTACTGTATGGGTCACTTCTGATTTCGGGCATATGAGTGAGGTGGCTGCGGATATTGTCAAAAAAAATATTATCCGGACAATTCGACAAAAGAAGGAATTTGTTCTGGGGCTGGCCACAGGTAACTCACCAACCGGTCTCTATAAGCGCCTGGCAAAGGCGGCAAACGAGGGAGCGTTTGACAGTGGACGGATCAGGAGTTTCAATCTCGATGAATATATTGGGCTTCCGGGAGAAAACATGCAACAGCGGGTGATGCATCCGGAAAGCTACTGTTACTTTATGATTCAAGAATTTTTCGGCCTCCTCAAAAAGAAGTTCATCGAAACAAGTCTGCCTTACGGATCCCTGATAGATCAGAAGCAGTTGATAAAGGAACTGAAAACTTATCCTGAGGACTGGGAGGAACTGGGCAGGGAGGCCGGAAAATCAGTCGTTATTAAGGCTAAACCGGCTTCCATGTACCTCGCCTGGATAAAAACGGCTATATTGGATGGTTACAGGCGCAAGATCAGGAGAGCCGGGGGAATTGATCTTCAGATTATCGGTGTTGGTGGAAGAGGCCATGTGGCATTTCACGAATCGGGCATTCCCTTTAAAAATGGCCAGGTGCTGCTCGTAAAACTTGATGATAACACGATCGCAAATGCCGTCGCCGATGGTCATTTCACGTCAAAAAAAGAGTCTCCCCATTATGCGGTGAGCATGGGGGCAGAGCTTGTGTACCAGGCGAAAACAGTGATATTGCTGGCAAACGGTGAAAGAAAAGTCAGACCCGTTGCTGAATCCCTCCTGGGGGAGGTCACTCCGGATATCCCCATCTCATACGGACAGGTGTATGCCAAAAAGGGCGGCAATCTTGTCTATATTTTAGATAAGATCGCCGCAAAGGAACTGTTGTCACACGAAGATGTTCTCAAGGAGAAGAAGATAGAAATTAAAGCCGTGTGAAGGAGAGGGTTCGCAGAGCATCTTCGTTGCTACCCCAAAGTTGCGTAAACATTACACAAAAAGGGAGGCGGGGGTGCTGGAGGACCTTTACAGCGGCACCTTTAAAAGTTGGGCTACTCTGTTTTCAAGCAAAACCCAAAGGCCACTTCAAGTGACATCGTCTGTTCCCCATAAAAGATAAAATAATCCGCAATTGTAAAGGGTTGCAAGCACACTTGCCTCCCTTTTTGTGCAATGTTAAGATTTAAATCTCCGATGGAAGAAGAGATCATAAACCTCATCACCGCCCGTGGGCCACTGACGGGATCAGAGATAAAAAAAATCATCAGTGGCGACAACCTTCTTCTGTGGCAAACATGTAAAACCTCGAACAATCTGCGGGTTAAGTCCGTAGGAGTTAGATATCTCAGGTTCGATCGGCAGGTGAACGGCTTTGCGCGTCTTTCTCCATCTATCCTCAGGGAATTCCTCACTTACTCCGTGGTAGGATTGGCGGAAAAACCCATCCTCATTGAAAAAAGGGGCGAGGAAATATCTTCTCATATCGCACAGGTGAGTCGATCGAAAATGGAGATCGCTCGTAACCTTGTAGAGGTCGTGAAAGCACCGTTCGGAAATACCTGGCCCCATGAGCAAATCTGTTTCTTCTTGGCCGGTGACATTGTATACGATATGGCCCATGATGTCCCCCGACCGGAACGAAGCACGGGAAGGATGGTCCGGGGATCCGATATCGATCTTGTCGTGATTCTGAAGGACAACGTGCCCGACGATTTTATCACGAAACTGGATGGCGCCATCTATCAGGAGAAATATAAGTTCCTCAAATCACCCGCTATCAATGAAGAGGTTGATTACGTGGTCAAAAAAATGGAGCGGGTTCGAGAGCAGGTCTGTTTTGATACGTTCAAAAACATGGTGGCGTGCAAAATTCTGCAGGAAGGCAAGCTCATCGGAGGGAGTGAGAAACTTTATCACGAAGTGATTAAGTTATTACAGGACAATGGAGTCATCGAGAAGCTGGATCGGCTGCAAGAGGCGGCAATCGTTTTCCGGAAACAGGAAGAAGAATTTCTAATGCAAAGCGATGCCAAAATAATCAACCGGGAAGACCTCTATTTCTTCTATCCTGCCGAGGAATCAGAGGAGTTCGAATAAGCGATGACATCTCGGAGAAGGCAAATGCAGCCGATGCGAAAACGCCACGTGGCTAATGTGTAGCGTTATGCCAAGTGAATACTATTTAAAAAGACTGATCCCAATCAAGCGTATGTGGATTTTCGCCAAACTGTTGTGTTTGCATATAGCCCATGTGTTAGTCGGCCTGACTGAGGAAGCTTTTTATATTACTAAAGGCAATTATCTTATAGACCTTCACTGGTTCCATAGGGCTATTTCAAATTATCAGAAGGCTCTGAGGGAAACTCAAAATTCCCGCGTTCATTTGGCACTCAGCTTCTGTTTGATGCGTGTAGGCAAATTTCAAGACTCTGTTGGACATGATCCGGATAAAGAAGGGCATTTCGATAAATGATGTCAGCCCAGGTTCCTATGGCATAGCGGCAAAATTCTTGTAGTAAAAGCTTTTCTTGCATGTTACTTCCTGTCACCGAAAATCATCTCCAAGCCTTTTCCCCTCTATTGACAGGATGCGCAATTTATCATCACTGTCGTTTTGGGGCTCATCCTTCTTGTTTCTGCAGCCTCTGACGTTGGCGGTATGAATCAATATAGCGTCTCGCATGTTTGTCGCGCCCAAGAATCAGGTCGGCGGCCACAACAGCTGGACGTATCTTAGCCGCATCCACAATGAGACAAGTAACCCCTGCGGCAACAGCCATAACGACGAAGGCATTATTGAGCAAGGAACGATCAGGCAAGCCAAAAGAGACATTGCTTGCTCCCAGTGTCAGGTTTACTCCCAATTCGGCCTTAATCTTTCGAATCGTATCAATGACTGCCGTCCCAGACCCGGGATCGGCTCCAACGGCAAAAGCCAGGCAGTCTATGATGATGTCCTCTTGTGCAATACCAAATGCCGTAGCCTTCTCTACAAGCTTATGGGCAATGGCTATCCTCCGCTCTGAATCCTTTGGGATTCCCTTCTCGTCTTGCACCAGGCCAATGACTGCCGCTCCATATTCCTTAACCAGAGGTAGAACCCTGGCTAAGGAGCGTTCTTCACCCGTGACCGAGTTAATGAGCGGCTTGCCCTTGTATACTTTAAGGGCTGCTTCTAAAGCCTCCGGCACAGCACTGTCAAGGCATAAAGGTATATCTACGGTGTCCATCACTGTCTTGACTGCCTGAGGAAGCAACTTCACCTCATTCACGCCGAAGGTTCCCACGCTGACATCAAGTATGTCCGCACCGGCCTGCGCTTGAGCCAGGGCTTCCCTGTGGACAACCTCCAGGTTGCCTGCCTTTAAAGCCTCTGCCAGTTTTTTCTTGCCGGCAGGATTGATCCGCTCGCCAATCAGTACTGTGGGATGGCCATCCCCAATAAAGACCTCTCTCGTGGGGCTTGACACTCTGGTCTCCATCGGTCAATTTTCTCCTTCCTGCTATGCATGTGTGGCACATACCTTTGTCCCTGCATAGGCTGTTGATACCTACATCGAGTCTTCGATTACAGGTTAAAAGAGACTCGTTCCTCTCACATGTCCGATGTCGCCCTATTGGCTCAGCATGGATGCACAATCGGCGATTTTTTGCTGATCTTACCCCTCTTCTGTTTCTCCCCTTTTACACCTTTTCTATAAGGACAGGTTTTCCTGAGACCGCATTGGGCACAGACTTCGGCTCGCGTCCACGTTTTCATTTGCGGTCCTATCCCAATTATCATGGAAGTTGACTTCAGAGGAGACATGACTCCTGAAGAAGTCAGGCCTACTCCGATTTTCTGTGCCGGCGCCATTTTGAATAACCACCGCTGTTCTGTTATGGGCAAGCCCTGCATGCCCGGGCTTATAGGACTGCCTGCCTGATACCCACGGGAGGATGCCCTCTCCGTCATCAACTTACAGGCCTCCTCGGCAAGCAAATCCACTGCTGCGCTCCCAATGCCATCCAAAAGCACACCTCGCAGAGGCTCGTCTTGTTTAAAGTAGTTTGTGACCTGTTTTTCCAGCCTGTGGCCGATCGTGCAGATCACCACGGCAAACTCATCAGCCCCTGAAAGGAGTGAAGGTAATAATGGGTCGTGAATCACTCCGTTATCCTCCAAAGGCAGTCGCCCACGGTTCATCTCAGTTAAAGGGTAAATTCCATAGGCAATGGCCGGTTCCAGGAGAAAATCATTCTTCGCGCCGGCAAGCAGTTCATCAATTAAACTCTTTATCTCAGGCCTGAGGCTTGCCTGTTCCCTGAATCCCACACGACGAAGCACTTCCTTCGTTTTCAAGCTTATGGGAATATCACGTATTACGGGCATGTCTCTATTTTAGAGGATCCTGTTGGGGGGCTGCAGGCCAACAGGAAAACCCTGGCACGCTGTGCCCCCCTCTCTTCCAGTCTTACAACATCAGACCGTTAACGATCTACTTATACACACCATATTCTTTGGTGAAGTCAGACATGGCCTTGACATTTTCCGGCTTTGCCTCATCGAAGAACGCACCATTGCCCATGATGAAACCACCGCCCTTGCCGGCAGTGTCGATGAGTTTCTTGCAGTAAGCTTTTACGTCATCGGGCGTGCCTAAGTTCAACATGGAGGAGGACACATTGCCGATAAGGCAAGCATTCTTACCCAATGTTTCCTTGGCTTTCACCATATCTGTCTGGTCAACCATCCATACCGTTTTACCTTTCGGTATGTCCTGGATAACTTTCAGACGCGAGCCCCAATGCCCCTCAAGCGCAGGAAAGGGTATGCACCCCCCCTCAATTAGACCCAACATGACCTGTTTTAAGGTCGGCCAGTAGAATTTCTTGAACTGCGCGTCGGAGAGGAAGCTATCAGCGCCTTTATGGAGGGGTATGAATATTAAAGGATTTCCGGTCTGTTGTGCCGCGCCCAACCCCATGCCAATCATGATTGGCGTTATTGCTTCCAGGGCTTGGAGGAGTTTATCCGGCTGCCGGTACATATCCATGATGATCCCCTTGGTGCCCCTGAGGGTGTCGCCGATCGTGTCAAATGGCGCCTTGGTAAATCCACCGAGGATATTCGGAAATCCTAATGATGCCAACTCACCATTTGAACCACCCATCACCATCGCCCATTTCAGGGCTTCAGCTCCGGCCTCGAAAAGGGCTTTATAGGTGGCTTGAACAGGGGGAAGAGCATAAGGGATGAAATTAAAGGCAACCCCATACATTTCAAGTATGCCGGTAAGAGGGGGCAGCATCTGGAATCCCTGAAGCGCTCCGAATACGCGCGGCAGGTAGAAATTTCTGAAGAAAAACGACGGGTCCATCAACAAGAGATCGTATTCCTCCGCTTTCATGTATTCTCCCTCATTGCACTGGTAGCTATGTTCAGGCGCGACCCCATGGCCCGGCCAGGAGTATAGCTTGTAGTCAAGGATCTCAAAGAACTTTCCCGGTCCCGGCGCTGCGGCGCCTATATGCATATCCGGCTTAAATTCCAAGATGAATTTCTTAAAGGCCAAGGCGCATCGGTCGTAGTCATACATGGCCTCTTGAACGGTCATCCCGGCATGAGTAAAAGGAAACATGCTTGGAAGTATCGTGACCGGCACCCTGTCCGGAGTCTTTTTTAACTGAATGGCATCCTTAATTCTGGTGATGGCTGCTTTATAGTTAGCCTCAGCCTCCGGGCTTTGGAACGGGAGATCTTTCCCATCAGGGAGTTTCGGTGAAAGCAACTTTTGAAACTGCGCCTCTTGCTTTTCATCTGCCGTCATCTCTTGCCATTTTTTTTCCATTTTCTTACCCTCCTATCCAGCCTTTGGCCAATTTAACAGCATCCATGGCGTCTTTCCCATAGGCATCCGCTCCAGTGAAGCTCCTGACCTGATCGTCAATTTGGCCGCCTCCAATCATGATTTTTACCTCGTTCCGGAGTCCGGCTTTCTCGATCGCCCCTACGGTGTCCTTCATCGATTGAAACGCTAAGGTCAGAAAACCGCTCAGCCCTACCACCCCGCTGCCGGTCTCTTTAATTTTATCAACGAATTTCTGCACCGGCACATCAATGCCAAGGTCGAAGACTTCAAAGCCATTGACATCAAGCATAAAGACGACAATATCCTTGCCGATGTCATGAATATCTCCGGCAACCGTGCCCACGATAACCTTACCCAGGCGTTTCACCTCCGCTGCCTTCGTTAGCTTCGGCTTAACCATATCGGTTATTTGCTTCAATATCTCGCCGGAGTAAACCAAGTCAGGGATAAAATACTCCTCATCGGAAAAACGCTTGCCCACGATCTCCACCCCGCGTCTCGCATCATCGAGGATGCGCAGTGGGTCTTCGCCTGCGCTTAATCTTTCTTGCACAATCCCCAGCGCCTCTTTTTCCTTCAAATCTGCTAACGTGTTAACCAGATCTTTAGCCATAGCATTTTACCTCCTTGACCAATATTCGGAACCCTACCCGTTCTGAGGTTAATCGATCAATCTCATTTTACACATCCCCTCCTGCACAACCCGCTCCCAAGCTCTTCGACCTCCTTTCTTGTACTCAAAACAAATATCGCTTCATTCCAGACTTTCAACAATAATCTCAGCGGCAAGCCTTGCCCCTATTCCGGGAAGCAGACTACACTTCTCAATTCCTTTCGCCTTTATAAAGGCCTCCATATTCTCGAGGCTCGCACCGGGGTCCATGTAGCGTCCGAAGACCACCTCTTCCTGTATCTTGGGGCACAGGACGGCGCCCACGGTCCCTTCAAATCGGGTCATAAATTTACGGGCTGCCATGAACGTTGCGCCAGCAGCTTCAAAATCCAGTAGGTCATCCCTGCCAAAATAAAGCCCGAGGGCAATCAGTCCCCCGGTGACCCCCCCGCACATCCAGCCGGTCCCGCCGAAGCCTGGAAACGGAGTCAACGCTTTAATGATCTCCAGGTTGCCGAAACCAAACTCTTCCATCACGGCAAGAGCGGAACTCCTTGCGCAATTACGGGCAATAAAATTATACTCCTCGGCCCGCCGCTGAACGCGATCGATGATTTGTTGCTTGTCGGCTAAAAGCTCTTTTGAGCTAAGCTTCTTCTTTGGAATCCCCTCAGTGGAGAGTTTTTTCACTCTGGCCTCAATGGCTGATCCATCCCAGACTCTTTCTGCCAACTCCTCCACTTTTTTCTTCAGAGCAGCATGGTCTGTCATTGTATCTCTACCTCCTTTTCAGATAATCGCTTCGAAGAGTGCGGTTGATCTGTGATGCCCCTGACCGGACAAATCATTTGCCAAGCTTTATATCGGTTGCATGTCGAGGGGGTAAAAGGCCATTGACAACTTTTTGATGAGAGCGCCGGCAGGTGTATTGGCGAAGGCTCCGTCTTCGCCAATTGCAAAGAATTTGCCTGTTTCTCGCATCTGATCCCAGTTATGGAAAAACACAGTGGAGACGGGTAGTCCGAATTCGCGAAAACAAAAAATGTATTGATTGTCGTCGAACTTGTAGGTGGTATGGAAGTCAACATCGGCCTCACCGCGTAGTGGTCCCACGACGCAATGCCACGCATAGCGCTGTGAATTGAGATAGATGTGTTCGAAACATTGATTAGGGTTGTAAGTGTAAAGCGCGCGCAAACCGATCAGATCACGCGTCGGCGCCGGCTTACGCCCTGCCGGTGGAATGGCCGGATCACCGAGCACGCCAGGCGAGAACTGATGGACGGCCCGTGGCTCTTTGCCGACATCGCCTTCCCGCATGATGGTGCGGACTGCGAGCGCTTGCCGTGTTTCAGTGCTAACGATAAAGGTCTGCGACTGACGAGGCTGATGGGTAAAAGTCATGTCAATAAAATAGGTTTGCGACGCCACCTCCACCACCTCACACCAGTCCGTGCCGCACTCGCTGCCGCTTTCCCAGATGACCTTGTTGCGGTCTGCGAACTCAAGATCGAAGGATGTCCCCGAATCAAGCGTGATTTTCATCGTCTGGTTCAGCAGCGCCGCTGTCTGCGGAAGTCGATGGAAGGCCATTTCTGACGCATAGTCCTCATACTTGTAATTCGTTTTACCTTCCTGCTGTGGCATTGTGCGCCTCCTTATAGGTTTTTTTCACACCCCCCACTTCACACCGGCATGGGTCAGCGCGGCTCCTGCAACATCAACGATAGATGCGCCGCCATCGAGCAGAAGAACAGACCCCGTCATAAACGTGGAATCATCACTGGCGAGGTAACTGCAAATGCCGGCGATTTCACTCGGATTGGCAGTCCGCCTAAGAGGAACCATCGAAGAGATGCACTTAAAAACGCCTTCTACATCTGTCCCTAATACTTCTGCGAGAGGAGCCAGCGATTTTTCCAGCATTTCTGTCCTTGTTCCGCCAGGACAAACCGCATTACAACGGATCTTGGCTGGACCAAAATCCAGCGCAACCTGTTGTGTGAGCATGATGAGCCCTGCTTTCGATGAGCAGTAGGCTGGCATCCCGGGCAGGCAGCGCAGACCTCCCAGGGAAGCAACGTTGATGATCGAACCACCTCCGCCCTTTATCATATGAGGAATGGATGCCTTCATCAGATACATAGGGCCGGTCAGGTTTGTTTCGAGAACCTGGCGCCAGAGCTCCGGATCGATGTCAACGACGGTCGTACCGCCCGGATCAATGGCAGCGTTGTTCACCAGCACATCGAGTCTACCCGTGAATCCGAGCGCCGTCTCAACCATTCGTTTAGCGTCTCCGAAGTTGGTTACATCTCCGACATACGTTACCACCGCCTCTGCTGGCAACGGTTTGGTCACTCCTTCAAGCATTGTCTTGCGGCGTCCGGTAATACATATCTGTGCTCCCTCTGCGACAAACCGCTCTGCGATGGCGGCGCCTATGCCTGTGCCTCCTCCGGTAATGAGTGCTACCTTTCCTTTCAGTTTCATGTCGTTGTCTCCCCGTCTCTTATCTTTACGTCATCCTCCATCGGACTGCTTCCCATCTTCCTGACCTCATCCCCGCCTCAGCCGTGCCTCAAACCATGCGAAAAAACAAAATCAGAGTCCCAAATAGGCCTTTTTAATGTGATCGTTTTGCAGGAGCTCTTTACTTTTCCCTTCTGAGGTGATCCGGCCGTTTTCCATCACGTATGCCCGATCAGCTATTTCCAGGCTATGGCGAACATTTTGCTCAATCAGGAAGACGGTGAGTCCCTGCTCACGCAGGGATTTTATGACCCGGAAAAGTTCTAACAATATGATCGGCGCCAAACCATACGACGGCTCATCAAAAAGGCACAGTCTCGGCTTTGACATTAAACCCCGCCCCATAGCCAACATTTGCTTTTCACCACCGCTTAATGTCCTGGCCAATTGCCTCTCCCTCTCTCTTAATCTGGGGAAAATGTGATAAACCTGTTTAAGCGTTTCTTCCTTTCGTGTCCAGGCGCGGTATGGATACGCCCCCATCTCTAAATTTTCACGCACGGACATATCGGGAAAAGGTTTGCCGCCCTCGGGTATATGAGCAATACCTGATTCCACAATGGCGGGAAGCGCAAGCCCAGCTATTTTCTTGCCAAGGAACATTACATTTCCTGACGCTGGGCGCAGCGAACCGCCTATTGTGTTAAGCAGTGTCGTCTTGCCGGCTCCGTTGGCGCCGATCAAAGCGACTATTTCTTCTTGATCGACCCTTAAAGAAACGCCCCACAGGGCCTGAATCTTGCCATAAAAAACATCTATGTTGCTAACTTCCAGCATAAGCCTGATCTCCTAAGTATACCTCAACAACTGTTTTGCTGGCGGTAATCTCCTGTGGCGTTCCTTCGGCAATTTTTTCACCGTGATGGAGCACAATAATTCGGTCACATATACTCATAATGGCTTTCATGACATGCTCGATCATAAGTATGGTAATTCCTCTGTCCCGAATCCTGGTTACCAACTCCATAGCCTGGGCTGTCTCTGTAGGATTTAGACCCGCTATCAACTCATCGATCAACAATAGGTCTGGTTGGGTTGCTAACGCTCTCGCCACTTCAAGTCGTTTCTGGTTGGCCAGGGTTAAGTCTTTAGCGGGGGTCGCTCTCATTGTTGACAATCCGACAAACTCCAATGACTCCATCGCCTCTCTGGCGGCATCCGCTGACGACATACCGGTTGACGTCCCGAATAACGAGCCTAGCAATACATTCCCGAGAACCGGGATGTTACCGAAAATCTTAACCGATTGAAAAGTCCTCGCCACGCCCGCTCTACAGACTTGATGGGGCTTTAAGCCGCTGATCTTTTCGCCTTTAAATTTTATGACCCCTGAATTAAGAACAAGAGCGGCGGATATTAGATTGAACAGCGTTGTCTTACCCGCCCCATTGGGGCCAATCAGACCTACGATTTCCCCCTGATCCACATGGAAGCCGACATTTGATATTGCGGCTAACCCTCCAAAATACTTGGTCACTCCTTCACCTTCAAGTATTCGCATGTTTTTCTGCTAAGTCTCCTTTCCGCCACTTTTGCAACAGACCTACCAGACCACCGGGGAGGTATAATATAACAACCACTAATATAATGCCGAATATCAACATATAGTAATATGGAAACCTTGTGATGAGCATTTCTTGTAAATAGGCAAAAATCACTGCGCCTATGATCGAACCATAAAACTGCCCCATGCCGCCAAAAATGGCCATTAAGACCGGCATAAAAGAAAAGAGCGGATTAAAGGCGATAAAGGGGTCAATATAGGTCCATCTTGTCGCCATAATGGCTCCTGCGGCCCCTGCGAATAAGGCGCTGACGGCAAAGATGATTGTCTTTAAAACAGTTACATTGATACCCGTATGAGCGGAGGCTTCCTCGTCTTCGCCGATACTCTGCAAAGCTAACCCGTATTTAGAACGGCTAATAAAGTAAGCGGTAAGTATGGTTGCCGCTAAAATGGCAAACATGACGTAATAAATAGTGGCATTATTTATGACGATAACGAATCTTCCACGCGTGTGCGTAATATTGACTTCATACCACAGGAGAAGTTGCTGGATGAGCAAAACGAGCCCAAAAGTAAACATGGAAAAATAGATGCCCCTCAGTCTCAGAGTCAAAGCGCCCACGAAAAGGGCAAGACAAAAACTGGTAAGAGCGCCGAAACAGATCACGATAGGCAAGGGGAATGTTTTCCCCAGTATCGCTGAAGTATATATGCCAACGCCAAAAAATGCCGCCGACGCCAATGAAATGTAACCTGTAGGACCGGAAAAAATAACCCAACTCACCGTCAGGACGATATGCATGAAGATGGCAGTCACTAATATGACACTATAAACCGAGCCGTAGAGGGGCAAAAACGCAAATAAGATAAAGAGCAGGAAAAGCAATCCCAGAAATAATGGCTTCTTTGAAAGAACGGTTGTCTTATCCATTTCTCTATTTCCCCAAAATGCCTGTTGGCCTTACCAGGAGCAGAAGCATAAAGAGCACATAATAGGCGGCCAGGGATAGGCCTGGTTCGAGATAGGTGACGATGCTGCCGATGAGACCCAATATAAACCCCCCGATAAAACTGCCCGGGATGCTGCCCAGTCCACCCAAGACAACCACGATGATGGTAATGATGGTATACTCAAGGCCCATCGTCGTATTCACAGGATAGCATATGCTTATCAGTAAACCGGCAAAACCGGCCATCATAGCGCCAAGGCCAAAGCATAAGGCCAGCACCTGGTTGATGTTGACGCCCATGAGTCCGGCGGTTGCCGGGTCTTGAGCAGCCGCCCTGATCGCTTTTCCAAGACGGGTACGAACCAGAAAGAAATAAAAGACTAAACCTAAAAATACAGCAAACGCAAGAGCTACCAGGCGGTTGGCTGCAAATAGCGCCCCTCCCACATTGACTGGAAAAGCCAAATAAGTATACCCTTTGATCCCGCTCCCCCACGCTATTAAAGCTATACTTTGAATGATGAACAGGAGGCCAAAAGAGGCCAGCATAGAACTGCCCTCATAGGCGCCTATGGATGCTGAGGAGGTTCTAAGGCGCGTGAACACAGTTCTATAAAGTAAAAACCCTATGATGAATGTAACAGGCCCGCAAATAGCGAGAGAGACCAGGGGGTTAACCCCAAATCCAAACAGAAACCAGGCGCCTAAAGCCCCAAGCATAATAAACTCGCCGTGAGATATGTTCAGCACACGAGCCACACCGTACTGTAAACTGAGCCCCATGGCGATCAGGGCATAAAGGCCGCCCAGCAGTAAACCGGCAATCACTATATCGAGGATTTCTACAATCATGATTTTATCCAACCATATTTAAAAATTCCCCCTTACCCTTCCCCTCTCTCTTTAGGCCTCCTTGCGCGAAGTCCCGCCCTGCGGGACGAAGGCAGGGGAGAGTGAAGGGCAAAGGGGAACATAATAATTAGAAATGACACTTTATTCTTTACTTTTTTGCCGGAGCAGGAACTGGCCACTTTGGCTTGGGATATACAAATGGTGCGGTAACTTTAGTGTTAGGCCATTTGCCTCCCCCAACAGTTTCAAACAATCCCTTTTGCCATTGACCAATCTCCCCTGTATGAGATTCTTTTGCCATAAGTCCGCCCTTAAAGCTCGTCGGTCCCAGCACAGTGTTAAACGTCTCAGCAACCATTACATCTTTTATCTTTTTCTGATCAAGGGTTCCCGCCTTCTCGATAGCCTGCTTCCAAAATTCATATCCGGCCCAATAGAGAGGATGTCCCCACCAATCGTTTGCTGCTTCGGGCTTGTTTTTATATAGCTTATCAAATAGCTCCTTCATTGCGGGAGAGGTCTTACGGTTCGCCATAGAAAAACCTGAGACTCCCTCCGTCGCCGGACCAAATATTGCATGATAGAATCCGAAATTGACTCCGGGGCCGCCTAAGAAAGCCTTCGGGTTATAACCAATCTCCATGCTTTGCTTAGTAGCCAGTATGACTGCATCGGGATAAGCAAGAACCATTAAGGCATCGGCCTTAGTTTTCTGAGCCTCCTTCAATATGGTCGACAAGTCTTTAATGTCAGGTGGTACGCTCTTAATCCCAACGATATTAATTCCCCTCTTTGGAAGCTCTATGCTTGACACACCGGCATACTCGATGCCGAAGAGATCGGCCATAGAGATGATATATGCTGTCTTCGCGCCCTTTTCGGCAAGAAGGTCAGCCCAAACCGGTATCTGGTACCAGTCGGAAAAACTCAAGCTGATAAAAAGATAGGGCAGACTTTGGAGCATCGGTGTGATCGACGTAGCCCCCCCCTCGGCTGTCAACAGGATGTAACTGTATTTATTGGCTATAGGCGCTTGAGCAAAAATATTGTGGGTGCCGCAGGCGGGCCACAGAAAGTCAACCTTGTCCTCCAAAATCAATTTCTCCGTCAGCCTCGTCATTGTGCCCGTATCGCTCTTATCATCATATACCTTTAATTCGATGGGTAATTTCTTGTTGAACTCCTTTACAAAGATTCCGCCCTGGGCGTTGACCTCAGCAACGAATGTCTCATAGACCGGCCTGAAGGCCGAGTCACCGATCTTAGCCATCGGGCCCGAGAGAGGTCTTGACATGCCAACAACAATTTTATCTTTTGCTGGCGCCGTGGTAACTGTAGCAGAAAACAAGAACATGAGAACAAAAATCGCCATCAATAATGGAAGAAACACTTTCTTTTTCATGGAATACCTCCTCTTTTTTTCATGTCGGTTCTGTCAAAATTGTTCGACACAAATCTACCGTGAAGTCTTTAAGTAATCCTTCATTCCTTCTCCCCACGTTCATCCCACAACTTCCAAGATTATTAGCTATCATCACCCCCTCTCCTTGCCCATCATTTCACCCATAAACTGTTAGTCCCTACATTCCTGTCGCCTCTAACTTAAGGACGCAGAACCGGTTTGATCACTTTACCCTTTTCCATATCTCCCACCGCCTTGTTTATTTCGTCGAATGGATAGAAGGTAATCATTTGATCGAAAGGAAACCGCCCCTGGCGATACAATTCAATGAGTACGGGGATAAACACATCCGGAACTGAATCGCCTGCAATGATCCCTTTCACCGTCCGGCCGTTCAGAAGTTTTTCCATATCCAACGCAACCTCAGTGCCCGGCGCTACAACCCCAAGCAGTCCGCAAACCCCACAGCGGGGTCCCCCGCGAATCAGGGAATCCACGGCCTGTCGTAACACCCTGGGATTGCCGACACACTCCAAGGTGAAATCTGCCCCCTCGCCGGTGATCTCCTGGATGGCCAAAACTGGATCCACTTTGTTAGAATTAATAATGTGGTTGGCGCCGAATTTCTTAGCCATCTCAAGGCGGTCTGAATTGATATCTACAGCAATAATAGTGGTGCAACCGCATACGATCGCTGCAAGGAGTGCGCTCATCCCCACCGGACCAACACCGAATATTGCGATGGAAGAACCGGCCTTGGGGTGAAGCGAGATCATGACCGCGCCTGCGCCGGTCCGGATGCCGCAGCCCATGGGGCCAAGAATCTCGAGTGGGACATCTTCTCTCACCTTGACGACGTTCCGTTCGCTGACCAGCACAAAATTGGCAAAGGATGATTGGCCTAAAAAGGAGCTGTGGATGATTTGATTGCCCTTTCGCAAGGTCGTTGAACCGTCCATACGAGCGCCACCGAAATTGAGAGGGAAAAAATTCGCGCAATAGGGATCATTCCCCGACCTACATGAGATACATTCCCCACAGGATTCCCAGCCCAATACCACGTGATCGCCCGGTTTGACCTTCCTCACCTGTTTTCCCACCTTTTCAACAACGCCCGCCCCTTCATGTCCGAAGACGCTGGGCGGCGGTGGGATCGGTAAATGCCCGTCCCGGGCGCCCAGATCCGTGCCGCAAATCCCAGAACCTACAATACGGACCAACACCTCATCATCTCTTGGCTCATCGAGTTCTATATCTTCAATTTTAAAGGGACCTGATTTCTCGTGCACCACAGCGGCCTTGATTTTCATTTTGGACCTCCTTTGAAACTAAAATTTATTAACGCTATCTATCTCTTCCTCCGGAACATCAAAAATATTTCCGCTCGGTGGAAGTTTTTCCTCCACGAAAAATTTTGGCAACCGATCATCCTTCTCCGTAAAACCGGCGGCGTTATTGAACTTCCTTTCGGCTTTCAGCACGGGGGTTCCTAAATTGACTAAATAATCCTCATTTAGAGATTCGCCGATAAATGCTGAAACACACGATATGAGAGTGGATTGCGGGACCGGATCAAGAAGCGGCATACCGGCCATCATGCAAAGACCCAGAGTGTCGGCTGCGGCCATGAAGGACTGCATGAACTGTGAGGGACCTCCTTGTCCGGTAGGAGCCCCGGGGTTATATGAAGGGTTCCCAGGATTGGGCAGAACGAGACCTGCAGTGTGGTCTGCCCCCATCGGCGAGGTGGCATAGGTTACCCCTACGCCTTTCAGTCCCCTCGGGTCATACGCTGACAGACACTGACCCTTCACATGTGGAATCCTTTTCACCCCTAACTTCTCCCCTGTGTATCTGCACCCGTTGCCAATCATGATTCCACGATCCGTCTTTCCTATCTCTTTGACAAGACTGAGTGCAGCTTTTCCATCTCCCCATGCGAGCTGTCCTGCCTCCATGGCCACTGCAATCGCCCCTCCGATGTCCATCGTATCCACTCCGACATCATTGCAAACCCGATTCATATGCGCAATGGTATCGAGATCGTCAATCATACAGTTTGAGCCCATTAACCCGATCGTTTCATACTCAATGCCGGAAACGATCACCTTCCCTTTTTCATCTGTATAGACATTGGAACAACTGATAATACACCCCTCCATGCAACGATGACTCGGTTGAGCATTGGGCCGTTTCTTCATCAACTCTATCATGTATTCGCCAGAGACCTTCTCAGCGCCCTCAAACTGCCCGAGGGAGTAGTTTTTGGTCGGGAAACAACCAAAGGAATTGATCATCATCACCAACACAGGGGTCCCTATATCTCTCATTCCCGGTCCCAAGGGATCCGCCAGAATGGCCTTGGAGAGTGCGGCAACGGCTTCTTTGAATTTGGCCTTATCCTTTGCCTCGACAGGATGACACCCGGTATCATCGATGATAACAGCTTTAAGATTTTTTGAACCCATCACGGCGCCCAGCCCGCCTCTCGCAGCCACCCGGATATGAAAATCAGGCGTCGTCACCGTTACCGATGCAGCCTTCAATTTCATCTCGCCGGCCGGCCCTATTGAAATGATCGAGATTTTATTCCCATGCTCCTTCTTCATTCGTTCAATCAGCTCATAATTTCCAACTCCCTTTAGAGAAGAAGCAGGACTGAAGGTCGCTCCGCTCTGATCGACCTTCAGCATCGTGAGTTCTTTTGCACAGCCTTCAATAATGACAGCCTGAAACCCTAGCCTTGCTAATTTCTGGGCAACTGATCCTCCTGCATTGGCTTCCTTGATGCCGTTGGTCAACGGGCTTTTGGCTCCCACGGAGAGTCTGCCGGTATTTGGAGTTGCAGTTCCTGCAAGAATTCCTGCGGAAAAAATCAATTTGTTTTCCGGACCAAGAGGGTCGGCCTTAGGAGGCACTTCTCTTCCAATGATATTAGAGGACAATCCCCGGCCCCCCAATCCCTGATACTCTGTGGGCATCTCTTCTACTTTAAACTTCAACTCGGATAGATTAACCCGCATAATCTTTCCCATGGTTTGTACCTCCTTTGTTATAATGGGATCTTCTTTTTTACAGCAAGATAAGTGCCAAAGAAAGTCGTTTTTATTCCTTGACTCAACTATCCGATATTAATGAAAAATAAAAAATTGGTTGAGTTTTTAGGTGAAAGTCTACCCTATATTTTACCAAATTGAGAAAACCCTTTTTTCATTTTGATAAAATTCAGGTCTCTATTTATGAAGGATATGAAATGCAAGAAAGGAATTGAACCATCTTAAAAAATTAAATAAGATTTAATCGTTTGGGAGCAGTGAGTCGAACTTTTTCATCTTTCTATAAAAAGTACTCTTGGGAATACCCAATGAATGGGCCGCTTCCCTCACATTGCCAAACCGGTTCAGCGACTCGATCATCAGGTCTTCAGTGATACCATTGATCGTTTTTCCCACAATATCCTTTTTTTTCGATTCGAAGGACACGATGTATCCCAAATCATTCAAATTGATCACTTCCCCCGTGCAGAAATTGAAAGCGCTCTCTATGCAATTTCTCAATTCACGCACATTTCCAGGCCAGGGATATTGACACATCGCCTCTAACGCTTCAGGGGTCACTCCCCGTATGGAACGGTTGAATTTAAGGTTCATCTCACTAATAAAATAATCCACCAAAGACAGGATATCTTCTTTTCTCTCTCGAAGACTGGGAATACTGAGTCTCACAACATTGAGCCTATAAAAAAGTGCTGGGATAAAAAGGCCTTTCTCGATTTTCTCCTCGAGATTTGTTGAGCTTGCAACAATAATACGAATATTCAGAGGGATGGCATATTTTCCGCCAATTCTTGTGATCTGCCGATCTTCGATGACTCTTAAGATCTTCGTTTGTGCCGACAAGTCCATTGTATGAATCTCATCCAGAAAGATCGTTCCCCCGTTTGCCAATTCAAACTTGCCGGAATTGCCATCTTGGAGTGCACCAGTATAAGCCCCTTTTTCATAGCCGAATAGTTCGCTTTCAATCAACTCGGAAGGGATGGCGGCACAATTAAGTGCCACAAAAGGCCCTCTGCAATACGAGCTTTCATCGTGAATCGCATGGGCAAACAGCTCTTTTCCCGTACCGGTTTCCCCTTCAAGCAGGATAATTGATCCCCCCTTGGCAGCCTTCTTAGCTTTTTCAATGATGTTCAACATCTTAGCGCTTTTCCCAATGATCCCTCCGAAGGTGTATCGAGCTCTATAGGGGACTCCTCCGGGGATCACCTTTGGAGACTTTTCCCTCTCCAACTTAAGCAAAAAGGCAACCTCATTTCCAAATCGATCGAAAATAGGTATTGACTCGGTTGAATACAATCCTGACGCTCTGCCCCTAAAAGGTTTACCTCCACCAAAGTTTTTGAAAGAAAATTCACTATCCCACTGATCGCCTAATATGAAACGGATGTTTTTGCTCTTGACGTGCTCAGGATTTACATTAAAAGCCTCTTGAGCGTTTCTGTTGAGATCAATGATCCGACCTCCCCTATCTATCAGTATGAGGGGGTTACGCGAATAGTCAAAGGTAGAGCGATAATAGCAATGAAAGAGATCCAGTTGTTCTAACTTCTTTTTTAAGGAAAGCTCGAACTGGATTGAATTGGCGGTGCTTAACAAAACAGGAATGAGTTGCTTCAGTTTTTCTCCATCCTCTACGGGGACGGTGAAATCCAGACAGCCCAAAAGATTCTGCTCTAAGTCAAATATGGGTGTTGCGATACAACTGGCCCAGTGAATTTCCCGAATATAATGTTCTTCGGCATGAACTGTGGCAAATCGCTTTTCTTCAAGGCATATACCAGGGGCAGTGGTGCCTATAATCTCTTCTTTGATGGAGCTACCGACGATTTCCGTTTGCTGGTTCTTTCTTATCCGATCTAACACTCGATCATGGCCTGTGATGGATAGGATGTATCCGTCTCTGTCGGAAAAAAAGATGGCAAGAGGAAGGAAGGAAAAGTATTTTTCGACATTCTTATAATGCGCCAGGAGGAGTTGATGTAGATCAACATTCCCATCAATTCGTTTGCGAATAGAATTTTGGTCTATCCGCATAATATCTCTATCTTTTTCTGGATCTACATTGGCTTCTCGGCAACGTTCCCAGGATTGCCTGACGTGTATCGGTACACAACTCATATCTCCTTTCAAAACAAATCTGTTCCACACATCATAAAATGGAGTTCTCTGTGTCAGTTCTTTTAACATAATACAAACCACTTTGGCCGTTTTTTAAAGACTAAAGGAGTATGTCCTTGGTGTCTTTTTCTCATACTTAATCAGTGGTATAACCATTATCAAAGTAAAATATTTTTGTCAAATGGAATATTGCAGGAATTCCAGTTTTATTATATTTTTACGGCCATAAAACACTATGCCAAACTTCAAACCGATAAAGCAATCCGGAGCCTAAAAAGATGTATGTGACCAGATCAGGCAATCTATCCTGGTAGGTCATTTCCGACCGGGAGACAAACTGTTCTCAGAGCAGGAATAAGTTAAGGGGTTTCAAGTCAAACGCGCGGCAATCCGAGAAGCACTTAGGATTCTGGAGAGGTCAGGCTTTATTAAACCATAAAAGGGCGTAAACGACGGCATCTATGTGACGGAGCTCCCTTTTGGGCATAAATGTAGGGCGCCCCAGCAAAACGCTACCGGAAGATTTGAGATGAAAATAGCGGTTCGTCAATTCGGCGATACTCTAATCAAAATGGAAAAGGTCTACCGAGAAAAAAATTCACTTCTTCTCCCTTAAACCACGATAAAGAAGAAAGAGCCTGGTAATTCCATATCCCAATAAGGCTCCTGCAAAAACATCTGTCGGATAATGCAGCCCCAGATAAATTCGAGTCCATGCGGTGAATGAAGCGATCACATAAAAAATAATCCAATACCGAGGAAACCAATAAGCCAAGAGAGTTGCCATCATAAAAGAAAAGGCCGTATGAGCGCTGGGAAAACTAGGGTCAAGGATCTCCCCCGGCCCCTTGGAGAGCTTTGCAACCATTTCCTGCATAAAATGGAATGGTCTTTCCCGTTGAATGAGAAACTTAAGACCGTAAACGATGGCAGATTGGATCCCATAGAGAAGGAGAAGGCGACGAAAAATTTTTCTTTGTCTGGTGATGATTAAAGCGAGAAGGATAAAGAGAATGACAGCAAAATGACTCCCAAGATAAGTTATCCAAGGAATGGTATGATCAAGAACTGATGTGCTCCACCACCCATTGGCCCATCTCATAAATCTTAATTCCCAGTCCATTGATCCCCCATTTGCGCATTTTTACTCACCGGGAAAATTTGATTCCATTTTCCCTAAATACTGATAAAATCAGCCATTTTTGTCAAGATTTTTTGTAAACCCTATCTTACGGTTGCTATGGGGTTCAACCATTAAAGAGAACTCTGAGAGCTGCTTTTTGCTCCCTGATTAGAGATATCTTTTTTTTCAGAAATCTCATTTAAAAAAGACTTGACAAAGTTTCCTATTGGGTGTAGGAAGTGGTCTATTATGGAAACAAATTTACATTTTTAATAAATATGTTTACCAATAAGAAACTTTCACATTCGTTTGAAGTTAAGTGGAGGTAGAAATGTATCAGGGCGGATACACAGGGAAAATTCTTCGAATTAACCTTACCGATAAAACGATTAAAGAAGAAAAATTGCCCCTGGAAGTGGCAAAAGATTTTATTGGAGGAGCAGGCTTTGGCATTAAGTATCTTTTTGATGAGGTGAAGCCTGGGACAGATCCCTTAGGTCCGGGGAATAAACTCATTTTTGCTCCTGGGCCTTTTACTGGAACAACTATCCCTTGTGCAAGTCGTATCTCGGTTACAGGCAAATCTCCTTTGACCCATACTGTGGGAATGTGTTTGTCAGGCGGACATTTTCCAGCAGAAATGAAACATGCAGGGTATGATGTCCTCATCATTGAAGGAAAATCTGAAAAACCCACCTATATCTGGATAAAGGATGGAGAGGTCCAATTGCGGGATGGGAGTAAAGTCTGGGGAACCCGGACCTTCGATTGTCAACAGATTATCAAGGATGATCTGAATGACCAGAATGTGAGAGTGGCTTGTATCGGCCCCGCTGGTGAAAACCTTAGCAAGCTCGCTTGTATCATTAATGAAAGAAGGGCTGCAGGCCGTAAGGGACTTGGGGCTGTGATGGGTTCTAAGAATCTTAAGGCCATAGCCATTCGTGGAAATGGCACCTTAGAGATCGCTTCTAAAGAGAGATTTAAGATCGCCAGAGGTGAGATGCTCAAGGCAATGAAGGAGAGCCCCGTTCTTTATCCACAATTTGCTCTAACGGGCACTCCCTCAAATGTTGACAACACCTGTGCATTGGGTATCTTCCCAGCCAAGAACTGGTCAGCCACAGGGAAGTTTACACCTGTTGAGAAAATTGGGGTAGAGGCTCTCGAAAGTCGAAACGTTGGCAAGGAACATTGTTATATTTGTCCGGTTGGGTGCAGCTTGCTACGTTTGGCTCGGACAGGGCCTTATGCTGGGATTCTTTCAGAAGGCCCGGAATTTGAGACCCTTTACTCCTTTGGTGGCCAGACCGGCGTGGATAACATTGATAGCATTATTGCTGCTGACCGACTGTGTGACGAGTTAGGGCTGGATACCATATCAACCGGAGTAACGATCGGTTTTGCTATGGAGCTGTTTGAAAATGGAATCCTGACCATAACTGACACCGAGGGATTAGAACTTCATTTTGGGAACCATCAGGCCATGAACAGGCTCATCTATCTAATGGCATTCCGTGATGGGCTTGGGGAACTCCTCGCTGATGGAGTGAAGATTGCCGCAGGGAAAATAGGCAGGGGGGCGGATCGGTATGCCATGCATATCAAAGGCCTTGAACTTCCCGGTTATGATGTGCGGGGAGCCAAGGCACATGGCCTGAGTTATGCGACCGCTTATACAGGAGGGGATCATAATCGGGGATACGCCTTCCAGGAAATATTCGGACTTCCTATTCCCTACGCCGTGGACAGATTGAGCATTGAAGGCAAAGGAAAGCTCACCAAATGGAATCAGGATGTGAGGACGGCCACGAGTGACTGCCCGACAATGTGTGTCTTCCTCCTGGATACAGCCATGGCCCCAATGGCTACAGAGAATACAGCCTCATTGATGGAGGCGGTCACTGGCCTAACCTATAAACCGCAAGATATCGAAAAGGTGGGGGAGCGGATAAACAATCTTGCAAGAGCATTTAATGTTCAAGAAGGCTTTACAAGGGCAGAGGATACATTCCCCGAAAGACTGATGACAGAGCCCTTAGAAAGCGGGGCGTCCAAGGGACACTTCATCAGCAAAGAAGATCTTAAAGTGATGCTGGATGAATATTATGCGGCAAGAGGTTGGGCCCTGGATACGGGCATCCCAACGAGAGAGAAACTCGTTGAACTTGGCCTTGGTTCTGTGGCGGACCAGTTAGGGGTTTAAAAAATCAAGCCCGAAAGTGATTTAATTAAAGTAAAGATACACACCATTTTGGCTCTGAAAAAAATTATCGGTCAGAGAGAATTGGATGTCTCCATTCCTCAAGGGAGCACCGTCATGGACCTTCTGGTTTGGATGAAAGAGAGATGGGGAGATAAATTATGGTCCCATCTGTTTGAGTCAGAGAGTGATCGCTTGTTGCCACATATTCGATTGATGATCAATGGAAGGTCTATCGAATTCTTAAAGGGTCTGGATACGCTCCTTCAGGAAGGAGACGAGTTCTTAATACTTCCAATCGTCGCAGGCGGATAATATTTTGGATGATTCCGCTGAGACGAAAAAGGTAGCAATTTTTTAAGGAAAAATTGCCCAGGAGAGGAGGGTCGTTATGTTCATCGAAGAGGTCAACCAACTTTTGGAGCCAGGGTACCTACCCTTTGAGACAGGAAACCAGCGTTTGGCAAACGGCCATATCTACATCGCTGTTTTAACCAGGATGCCTCAATGTAAAGGGAAGATGGTCAACTGGTGGTTTGGGTATGCGGGAGACACGGAGAAGTATCGGATGTGGCACCCCAAGGACCATATCATTGGAGACTGGGATGACAAATGGAGGCCTGGTCACTACATCGGGGCAAGTCATCTCGTTCACGAATATATTGGCGGTGAATTGGTCAAATTGAAAATCACTTTCCGCGAGCCCTCTGAATTCTTTGATCCTTCGAAGTTTAAAGAGGCAAAGGTGGGGGCGGCCATCTGTGGTGATGTTGGGCTACTTGAGGAGGGTATAAAGATTGGTAACCTCATTCATTTCGTCAGAGATACGGACTTTGGCTGTGAAATGCGCAGCCGGTTCTGGCTATTCGGGGCCGATGAAAAAATTGGCCGGACGCTGATGCAGCATTGTATTGAAGAGATGGGAAACCTGGCTGATCTTCTCCCCGGGCTTTACGCCAGGGAGACGGGAAACCAGTGAGCCCCGATCAAATGCCCTGAGACCCAGGGATAAAAAAATACCATTTTGTTTTTCACAGAAATTAGGGGATGTGTTTGTAGATTGGGAACGATTTTAAACCTACCTATTTAAAAAGAAAGAGAAAGGAGGAGGCAGATGAGAAAACAAATATTTACCAAAATTTCAATTCTTTTAATGGTCAGCTTAATCATGGGTTATGCGACTTTTGCCCAAGCCCAGACAACAAAACCTTCACCCATAAAGCTCTCTTTAGTCACTTATACCGTTGTGACGGATGCCCACTTTCAGCACTGGAAGCCACTTTTTATTGATGCGGTGAATGCACAATCAAAAGGTGAACTGGTTATCGAAGTAAGAGGCGGACCCGAGGTGATGAGCATCGCGGATATGGCAAAGGCAACTGCATCTGGCGTAACGGATATGGCTGTGGCATCAACAGCAAACTTTGCTGACTTTGTGCCCGGATGCGATTTAATAAAACTCTCAGAAATAGCCTGGCAGGATGAGATCACCCGGGGAGTTCCTGCGTATATGGAAGAGCTCTACGCTAAGGTTGGGCTCAAATTCATAAGCAGGAAAATGCCCATCAATACCAACTACTTTCGAATTTGCCTTAAGAAAAAGATAACGACCATAGAGGGGTTTAAAGGAATAAAATTAGGGGGACCACCTCCTATTCATGGCGCCTTTGCGGCCCTTGGTGCAGCGCCGGTTAGAGCTGTGATACCAGAATACTATACGGCCCTTGAAAGAGGTGTGGTTGATGGAACCATCTTTGGGGGCGGTGTCTATGATGAGAATGCCTTATTTGAGGTGGCCCCATTTGTCGTCAATCACCCGTTCTTTAGACCCACGGCAATGCTCATGATGAATCTAAAGAGGTGGGAGGCCTTGCCCAAACATCTACAGGACTTAATCTTGCGGGTCCGTGACGATATGCAGAAGAAGTATGAGCCCGTATATCTCGATTGGGAAAGAGCCGTGATAGCGAAGGTTACAGCTAAGGGTTCCCAATACTACACATTGCCGCCGGATGTGGCCAGCTGGTATTCGAGAACAATTTATGACGGGGCGTGGACAGCGGATGCGCCTAAAAACCCGCCGGACGTTGTGGCAAAAATAAAGTCACTGGTAACAAAGAGGTGATGCCTTCCATGATATGAACAAGGGAGGGTTTAGATCCCTCCCTTCAAGGATAAAAAGAGGTGGGTTGTTTACGCCTATGAATGAATCACCCCGAAGGCCAAGCCTTTTCGACCGCATCATTGATATCGCTGCAGTGATCGTAGGGATTCTTTTTGTCTATTCAACGGTGGGCACGTGCGTTGAAGTCGTCATGAGATATTTTTTCAACAAGCCAACCAATTGGATCTTAGAATCAAATGAGTACGTCCTGTATATTGCCCCTTTCTTAGCCGCTGCCTGGATATTGAAACACGATGGACATATCAAAATGGATCTCATCGTTAATGCTTTGAGCCCAAGGAATCAAGCCCTATTAAACGCAGCGACTTCTCTTGTGGGTCTTTTGGTCAGCCTCACGATAGCCTGGTTTGGCGTTATGGTCACCCTGGATTCATTTCGAACCGGCTATATCACTTCCAGCGGGCATATCAGGATTAACCGTGGCTATTTCATGGTCGTGGGGGCCCTCGGCTGTCTCTTGCTCTCCATTGAATTCTCCAGAAGGGCGATATCTTACTTCCGTCAGATGGGAACGGTTAAAAATCTGATTCCAGATCAAAACAAAACTCCGGACGGGGTATAGCAGGCCATGGAATGGCAATACGTTATTCTCTTTATGTTTGTAAGCCTCATCGTATTAATGCTAACCGGCTTACCGATCGCTTTCTGTTTTTTTGCTGTCAATATTTTTGCCGGGTATATCTTTTTTGGTGGCATGATTGGCTTAGAGCGATTCTACGGGAGTATGTACTCAACGTTGATCAGCTTTATCTTTCTTCCCATTCCTCTCTTTATCTTAATGGGCGAAGTCTTATTTTACTCTGGGTTAGCTCCCATCTTAATAAAAACATTAGATAAATGGATGGGGCGTATGCCCGGAAGGTTAAGCTTATTAGCCGTTGGCGCCGGCACCCTATTTTCAACCTTGACAGGCACCAGTATTGCCAGTGTGGCCATGTTGGGATCAGCCCTGGTTCCCGAGATGGAACAAAGAGGTTATAAAAAACCGATGACCATGGGCCCCATTATGGGAAGCGGGAATTTAGCCATGTTTATCCCTCCCAGCGGGCTCGCTGTTCTTTGCGGCGCATTGGCCCATGCCTCCATAGGACGACTTTTGATTGCCATCATCCTTCCCGGGCTTCTGCTCGCCGCTCTCATGGCAGCCTACATTATTATACGATGTTTGATTCAACCTGATCTGGCACCCTCATATGAAGTCTCCCGTACCTCTTTCTCCGTGAAGGTCAGGGAGTTTATTAAATACATATTGCCCCAGAGCATCGTCATCTTCCTTGTCATCGGCGTCATTTTTTTGGGCATTGCAGGCCCAGGAGAAGCGGCCGCTACCGGCGCAATGGGGGTGATTGTCTTGGCGCTCTGCTACAAAAAACTTAGCTGGCAAGCCTTTATGAATGCAGTCATGGGCACGGTGAAAGTGACAGGGATGCTTTTTCTGGTTATAGCGTCGGCAAGGTTTTTCAGCGAAGTCATGGCATTCAGCGGCGCCACTGCTGGCATGGCTGCAATTGTCAAAGATATTCAACTCTCCCCAATGATGATTATCATCATCATGCAACTCATCGTCCTCTTTCTGGGATGCTTTATGGATCCTCCCTCCATCATGATGATCACGATCCCCATTTTTATCCCCATCGTAAAATTTTTAGGCTTTGATCTGATATGGTTCTGTGTGCTTCTGCTCATTAATATCGAGATAGCCATGATCACGCCCCCCTTTGGAGTAAGTCTATTTGTGATGAAAGGGGTTGCAACCAAGGATACCACCATGGTGGATGTGTATAAAGCAGGCTTTCCATTCGTACTGCTAAGCTTACTCGCGATGGCTCTTATCATGATTTTCCCTAAGCTGGTCATGTGGCTTCCTGGCATCATGATGAGGTTTCGATAGATCTTGAGTGACCTTACCATAGAGCCTCTCGATGAGCCTTTGATACCATCCTGATTTTTTGAAACATTTCATCTTTTAAAGAAAGGAGGTTGGGAGTAAATCCTATGGTTGAAGAGGCGGATCTGGGAAAAAGAATCCAACAATTCCGAATAAATAAGGGATTGACTCTCCAAGAGTTAGCGGAGAAAACAGGCTATACCAAGGGCTATCTATCTAAAATTGAGAATACAGAAAAAGCCCCTCCGGTTTCCACACTCATCAATATCGCCAAAGCATTGAATATCAGTATTTCAGAGATCTTCGGAGAAATAGAAGAAAATAGTCCCATTTGTCTGGTGAAGAAGTTTGAAAGACGTATTATTGCGCGAGATGGATCGGTCTTTGGATATGCTTATGAAACATTGGCCCACAAATTTCATAGCAAGAAGATGGAACCCTATTTTTTAACTATTCCCTTAGCCCCTAAAGAAAATGCCCTTTTTCAGCATAAAGGGGAAGAGATACTATTCGTGCTTGAAGGGAAAATGAAATTTTATCATGGGGAAAAGGAGTTCATCGTTGAAGAAGGAGATTGCATCTACTTTGATGGTAGTGTTCCCCATTATGGGGTTTGCGAAGGGAACAGAGAAGTCAAATGTCTGATGGTTATTTATACTCCAGAATAGAGCAGCGATTGTTGCCCTAAGCAGTTTGGGTTGGCTTTTGCCCATCCGATCTTTTGCAAGAAAAAGAGATAGATAAAAAAGGAGGTTTAAGCCATGGGAAAAGTAAAACTTTTTGATTTGAGTCATCCTTTTGGAGACAAGGTCCCTCTGTGGCCGTATTTTGCCGATGTCAAGATTGAGCGCATGCATTACCATGCCAAATCAGGAGTGCTTTCTCAGGTCATCACCACCACCATGCATTGCACAACCCATGCAGATTCGCCGGCCCATGTGTTTGAAGGGGGTATGTTTACGGATGAGATTCCTTTGGAAAAGTATTACGGCACCGGAGTCGCTGTCTCAATTCCTAAGAAAAAATGGGAGAAGATCATGCCAGAGGACTTAGAGAAAGCCCGCCCAAAGATTGAAAAGGATGACATCGTCATGATTAATACAGGCTGGCACCATAAATACTCTGACAGTGTCGAGTATTTCTGTTACTCCCCTGGTCTTTACAGAGAGGCTGGAGAGTGGTTAGTGGCAAAGGGGGTGAAGTGTGTTGGGGTTGATCAGCAGGCCCTGGACCATCCCCTGGCCACGGCCATTGGTCCTCATGGGTCTGGCCCACTCAGGCCAGACATATGTGCGGAGTATAAAAGAGCAACAGGGCGAGATGTGCTGGAAGATTTCCCTGAATGGGAACCTTGTCACAACCTTCTTCTCCGCAACGGCATCATGGGCTACGAGAACGTGGGGGGTGACCTTGACAAGGTAACCGGTAAGAGATGTACCTTTGCCGGTTTCCCGATCCGCTGGATGAAGGGCGATGGCTCTATCGTGAGATTGGTAGCTATTGTAGATGAAGGGGATCAATAGGTCCTGATTTGAACAGAGATGTGTAAAATGATGAAAGGGGGCTCGTTCATGAGAAGACAAAATACTCGAGTACGAAACATCAGGTTGGAATATTTGAGGGCAGACTAAGGGAGCGAAGGAGAGAAAGGAAGGAGGTGGTGGGTGTAAGGGGATAATTCGGGCGAAAGAAAGAAGTGATAAAAACTTAAATGATGAAAGAGGAGGTGCAGAGATGGAAAGCAAAAAATTCTTATTTTTTTTGGTGATTACTCTGATTTTATCCTTTACCAATTTTCCTGCGATTGCACAAGAAGTCATCAAACTCAAATTCAGTACAGGTTATCCTCCACCACCAGACTTGACCGCTGTGGACCATGTATGGTTTATGGACGAGGTTAAAAAGCGAACCAAAGGGCGGGTGACCTTTGACGTGTTCTGGGGAGGAGCCTTAGGCAAGCCTTTGGAGCATATTGATATGATCAAGAGAGGAGTGGCCGACATCGGGAGAGTGCCGCTGTTGTTCCATCCTGACAGAGCGCCACTTTGGGCTTATGAGTTTGCGTTTCCCTTTGCTCCTGGAGATCCTGAGGATATTGCAAAAGTATGGTGGAAGCTTCACGATGAATTTCCTATTATTCAGAAGCAGTTGGAAAAAGACAATCAGATTGCCCTCCAAGTGACCTTAATTGACGATTACCATTTGCTTTCAAGGGTACCCCTTAAAACTCTGGCTGACTTAAAAGGCAAATTAGTGGGTGCTTCAGGTATTTACTTCCCAAAACAGTTAGAGGTTGTTGGATCAAAAGCTCATATTTCCCCTATGGGTGAGCGCTATATGCAGCTGAAGCTTGGCACGATTGATGCCAATCATGGCCCTATTGAGTATATACGGGGCTTTAAACTGTTTGAGGTGGGAAAGCATCTATTAATTACCAACATCGGTGCTTGGGCCTCAGGTGCCGTCACCATGAATTTGGATGCTTGGAAGAAGATTCCTCCGGACATTCAAAAGGTTTTTGGGGAAGTTGGTAAGGAGGCAGGGGTTGTGCATGGAAAGCGTCTCAAAGAAGAGAGGGAAAAGGATATCAAATTTCTAAAGGAGCAGGGCGTTACCTTTTATACATTATCTGAAGCAGAGAAAGAGAAGTGGGCGTCTATGGTGCCAGATCTTCCGGGGATACTGGTAAAAGACCTGGAAGGCAAGGGATTCCCTGCCGGAAAGTATTTAAAACGCTGGTATGAAGAACATAAAAAGCTCGGACATAAATGGTATTATACACCGACCTGGTAGATCATTCGATCTTGGCAATATTGGGATTTCGTCCGCGAGAAGGCCCCGCTGCTTGCCTCGTGTGAAGCTTAGCTTCTATCGGAGTGCGCAGCGGGGATGGAGAGGGTTCCTTTTTGATGGTCATCCATAAATCAGGTATGAAGCCATGTTCAATAGGATCCAACGCCTCAGTCAAAAAATAAATGAATATGCGGGAATTTCGAGCGGCATTTTGGTGTTTTTGGTATCCGGCACTATCGTGATCTATGCGTTCGGTCGAAAATTTCATGATGTCGTCTGGTTCCATCTATACTATTATACCGAATTTGGGATGGCTTGGCTGATCTTTATTTCCCTTGCTTATGCATTAATTGTAGGGGCCCATGTAAGGGTGACATTCGTTCAAATGCGACTGCCACCACGAATGAGACAATGGTCGAACGTCCTTGTTCATGCCGTGGGTGTGGGCTTACTTGGATTATTTATTTTAGGAGCTTGGCCACTTATTGGGGAATCCATTCGGCTTAAGGAAAGAATGCTGGCACCTATGGGGATTAACATCCCTATGTGGATCGCGAAGCTGAGTGCAGGAGTTGGCCTTACTCTATTGTTTATCCAATTTATCATTGAACTGATCCAGGCCTTGAGTGAGTCGTTGACGAAAGTGACGAAGAAAGAATAGGAGCGATCTCAATGGAATCCCTTACCATCGGCATCATCGGTATCATTGCTTTCTTCGTTCTACTATTAATAGGCGTCCATATAGCATCCGCGTTAGCCATCGTGGGCGCGTTGGGTTTGATCGCTATCTTGGGTTGGGATAAATCAATAGAATTCATTTCGTTAACGGCCTTTTTCTCTGTGTTTAGGTTTGAGCTCATAGCATTGCCTCTCTTTATCATGGCGGGTGTGGTGGCAGCCCTGGGTGGTTTAAGTCGGGATATCTATGTTGCCTTGAGCAAATGGACCACTCGCTTCAGGGCAGGGTTGGGCATGGCCACCATTGCCAGTTGTACCTTGTTTGGCACAGTCTGCGGTTCAGCCCTTGTCACGGCTTCGGTATTTGCCAAAGTGAGTTCTCCCCAGCTTAGAGCTTTGGGCTATCCGAAAGGTTTGGCTTATGGGGTCGTAAGTGCTGGCGGGATGATCGGAATGCTTATTCCTCCGAGCATCCTCATTGTGTATTACGCCATACTCACCGAGGAATCGGTTGGGAAGCTTCTCATCGCTGGAATATCCCCTGGCCTTTTACTGACCATTATTTTTTGGATCGGCCTCTGGGTGAAAGGCCGGCTAAATCCGGATTTGTTCGGCGCTCCTTCGATGACTCATCCCACATGGCGTGAGCGGATTGCCACCCTGCCACTGTTATGGCCAGTGACCCTTGTTGCAGTCATACTGGTCGGCGGTATCATTTCGGGCGTCTTTGACCCTAATGAAGCTGGGGCATTGGCCGTCATGGTCATACTGCTTTTGACCATACTCAGGATTCGTTCGATCAAAGGTCTGATTCCCTCTTTTAAGGAGGCGGCTGCTGTGACAGGGATGATCTTCTTTATATTTATTGGTGGCACGCTCTTTAGCCGCTTCCTCACCCTTTCAGGAATAACGCCGGTCATCATCAAATGGATCATAGGTTTAGAATTGTCTCAATTGGGGATGGTCATCGCCATGTGCGTGGTCTATCTGATTATGGGGTGCTTCCTCGACAGTATCTCGATGCTTTCCATTACCATTCCTCTCATCTACCCTGTGATAAGAACCATGAAGATTGATCCCATATGGTTCGGTATGTCAGTCATCATGGCAATAGAGATTGGTCTTATCACTCCTCCATTTGGTCTCAATATTTTTGCAGTGAAAGGTATTGCCGAAAGAGATGTCAGTCTGGAAGACATCTTCCGTGGGGTTTTACCCTTTATTCTGATGTCGTTGGGAGTTTTAATCCTTATTATTGCTTTTCCCACGTTGAGCACCATTCTACCCAACTTGATGATGAAATGACTTATTGGAAGAATCTACGAGATTCAACAAAAAGATTTAGCGAAGGGAGGCAGAGAAATGAAAAAAGTAGAATTAAAAGATGTGAAGCCGTATCAAGCCCCAAAGCATTTTAATATGACAGCCCTGAGACTCCACGGGAGAGAGGAAACAGGGTCCCAGAGATTTTGGATGGGGCTATCCCACTTTCTTCCAGGGGGAGGGGCGGAGTTCGATTCCACACCTACTGAAAAGATCTATTTTGTACTTGAGGGAGAGGTCACTATCAAAACCACAAATGAAGAGATCGTGCTTCAGCCCTGGGATTCGATCTATATCGGCCCCAATGAAGGCAGAGAGATAATCAATCGAACCAATAGACCTGCCAGTATGCTGGTGGTGATCAACTATCCTGATTGAATAAGGAGCGCATCATGAATAGAGAAGATATTTATCATCTTTTTGATGTGAACGGAAAGACCGCCCTGATCACAGGAGCGACCGGAGGCTTTGGCAAGGCAGCCGCCAAAGGGTTGGCCGCTGCTGGAGCGAAAGTGATGGCGACGGCGCGAACTTTATCGGCGCTTGAACAACTGGTCAAAGAAGTTGGTGATTCCGGGAGCCAGTCAGCCTTTTCCGTTGGGGATCCCGTTAACTACGAAGATGTAAAACGTGTTGTCAGGGATACGGTGGATACCTTTGGGGGTATAGACATATTGGTCACTGCGGCTGGCATCAACAAGGTCAGCCCTATTATCAAACAGCCTGTTGAGGAGTGGGAAGGGATCTTAAATGTCAACCTAAAGGGCACCTACCTCTTCTGCAAGGAGGTGGGCAAAGTGATGATTGAACAGGGCAGGGGGGGCAAGGTCATTCTCGTAGGATCAGCCCGTGGGCACCTGGGCTTGAGTAACTACAGCGCCTATTCTCCTTCGAAGGGTGCGGTCCATCTGCTGGCCAAGACACTGGCCTGTGAATGGGGCCCTCATAAAATCAATGTGAATGCGGTGGCCCCTACAGTCTTCAGAACCCCTCTCACGCAATGGATGTTTGATGACAATGCTTTTTACCTGAACTTTCTTAAACGTATCCCCTTGGGGAAGTTGGGCGAGCCTGAGGACTTTATTGGGACGGTCATCTTTCTTTCGTCTAAGGCATCTGACTTTATGACCGGAGCCATTGTGGATGTAGATGGCGGATACACGGCAGGATAGAGGGAGATGGGAGTCATGCCTAATCTAAAAAACATTGCTGTCGTCGGTGCTGGAATGATGGGCCATGGAATTGCCCAGATCTTTGCGACTCATGGCCATAAGGTGATCCTGCTTGATGTGAGCGATGAGATTTTAACAAAAGCGATTGAGAACATTCGGGCCAACTTGATCCTTTTGGCTCGAAGTGGCATCGGAAGTGAAAAAGAGATCGAACCCTCGATTGAAAGAATCACGACTACCCGGAATATGGAAGAAGGCGTTTCGGGTGCCAGATTGGTGATTGAATCGATTCCTGAAGATTTGAATCTAAAGCAGAACCTTTTTCAAAAACTGGATGCGCTTTGCCCATTCGATACCATTCTGGCTACAAATACCTCTGTTATGAGCATCACGGAGATCGCATCCAAGGCTTCAAAGAGGGAACGAATCGTGGGAACCCATTTCTGGAACCCGCCCTATCTCATCCCTTTGGTCGAGGTGATCAAAGGGCAGGACACATCTGCCCAGACGATAGACGCCGTTTTTGATCTGTTGAAGTCTATAAAGAAATACCCGGTCCTGGTTAAGAAAGATGTCCCGGGTTTTGTAGGAAACAGGCTCCAACATGCCCTGTGGCGCGAGGCAATCTCTATTGTCGAGCAAGGGATTGCTGATCCTGCAACCGTTGATGAGGTCATAAAAAAAGGGTTTGGGGTCAGATTGCCAGTGCTTGGGCCACTTGAGAATGCCGATATGGTGGGATTGGACCTAACCCTCCAGATACACCAATATATCCTCAAACATATTGAAAGATCGCCCGATCCCTCACCTCTTCTGAGGCAAAAAGTAGAACAACAAGAGCTTGGCTTTAAGACGGGTCGGGGATTTCAGGGCTGGACCACTGAGGCCATGGAACGATGTAGAAAACAACTTCTCAAACACCTTATCGCTTGGCATCAGAGGAGCGAAAAAGATTGAAACAAAACATGATAATGGAGCGATTATGGATAAACTGATCATCACTGCGGCACTGACTGGAAACATTACCTTGCCAACACAGACACCGTATTTACCCCTTGCCCCGCAACAGATCATTGATGACGCAGTGCGAGCGGCAGATGCAGGAGCTGCCTCGGTACATATTCACGGCCGTGATCCAAAGACCGCAAAACCGACTACCGATCCAGCCGTCTACAGAGAGATTGCCGCTGGCATTAAAGCCAGAAGCAATGTGATCGTCTGCATCACCACCGGCGGTACGGCCTATATGACCCCTGAAGAAAGAGCCCGGGTGGTGCCTGCCCTCAAACCGGAGCTGGCCACGTTTAATATGGGAACGATCAATTTTTCCATTCATCCCATCGCAGACCGTTACAAGGATGAAGACTACAAATATCCCTGGGAGAAGGAATTCGCGGTTAGCACTAAAGACTTTATCTTCAGAAATACCTTTGGCGATATCGAGAAGCTCATGCAGATGATGAAAGAAAACAACACCAAGCCTGAGTTTGAGTTGTATGACGTGGGTCATCTCTACAATCTTAACTTCCTGGTTAAGAGAAACATCATCCACTTCCCCGTTTGGCTACAGTTCGTCACTGGGATTCTGGGTGGTATTGGGGCCAATGTAGATGAAGTCGTCCACATGAAACAGACGGCCGATCGCTTGCTTGGTATGGACAATTATATCTGGTCCGTCATCGGTGCTGGGTACCCGGCAGAATTCAATCTGGCGACCTTAGCGATCATGATGGGGGGACACGCCAGAGTGGGCATGGAAGATAATATTTTCGTCGCAAAGGGGGTCTTAGCCAAAAGCAATGCGGAGCTTGTGGAGAAGGTCGTTAGAATTGCCCGAGAATTGGGAAGAGAAATTGCTACTCCTGACGAAGCAAGAAAGATCCTTGGCTTAAAAGGGAAGGAACAGGTCAATTATTAATGGATCGGCCTGAAAAGATCATAAAAAGTGTCTGTAAAAGTTGCCATGGGGGATGTGGCGTCCTAGTAAAGGTGAAGGAGGGAAAGATCGCCAAGATAAAAGGTAACCCCGACTCCTTTACCAGGGGGACGATGTGTCTCAAGGGTCTCTCAAGCTTGGAGGATGCGAACCATCCCCAGCGGGTCCTCTACCCGATGAAAAGAAAAGGAAAGAGGGGCGGTTGCGAATGGGAGAGGATAAGTTGGAACGAAGCGTTGGATACGATTGCAAATAGGATGAAAGAGGCCACGGTTCGGCATGGCGCTCGCTCGATTGCTGTATTGCAGGGAACCGGTCGTGGGTATAATCGTTATACGTTCAGGTTTGCAAGATCGCTTGGCACACCGAACATTGGGTTGCCTGCACATTTCTGTTATGGGCCCAGACTATCCGTTTTTGGGATGATGGTGGGCGGCAGACTCTACTGTGATTATCACGGATGGGGCGGAAGTTACCCGAAGACGCAAATCTCCTGGGGAAAACAGTTGGAGATCACGAATGCCGATGGAGAGATGGCAGTCTGGTTTCTCGATTCGCTCAAGAAGGCAAAGCATCTCATTCTGATTGACCCAAGGGCAACTCGCTTAGCCCCCAAATCCGATCTCTGGTTAAAAATCAGGCCTGGAACGGACGGAGCTCTGGCCCTGGCCATGCTCCATGTCATCATCCATGAACAACTTTACGACAAAGATTTCGTCAGGGATTGGACTTATGGATTTGATCAGCTATCGGAAAGGGTAAGAGATTACCCGCCTGAAAGAGCCGCAGAGATTACCTGGGTTCCAAAGGATAAGATCGTTGAGGCGGCGAGGATATTCGCCCTTGAAAAACCCGGCTGTATACAGATCGGGGAGGCCCTTGAGGCAAGCATCCATACCATTCATACCCTGATGGCCATTGTAAGCCTGATGGCCATCACAGGGAATATCGAACGGCCGGGAGGCATGGTGAACTGGATACCACCAGACACAGGGCCGATGGAAGATTTTGCCATGGAGGTTCCTCCTCCCCGGGAGACTCCTGTGGGAGCGGAGAGGTTTCGCCTCTTGAATCAGCCTCCTTTTGCCATGTGCCACCTGCCGACTGTTTTTAAAGAGCTCAGTGAGGATAAGGGCACGATCAAATTGATGCACATCGAAGGATCCAATCCTCTGGTGGCCTATGAGAACACAAAAGTGGTCATGAAAGGCCTATTAAATTTGGAATTTCTATCCGTGGCTGACCTCTACATGTCACCCACTGCGGAATATGCGGACATCGTCTTGCCAGTTGCCCATTGGCTTGAGACAGATGACATCTATGATATGCATCCTCGCTTCTGGGTGGGAGCAATCAATAAAGCGAGAGAGCCAAGGGGAGAGGCTTGGCCTGACAATAAGATCTTTAACGAATTGGGCAAAAGGATCGCTCCGGATTACTGGTTTCAGGATGTCGAAGAGATGCTCAACTATCAATTAAGAAAAGCAAAGATAGGCTGGAGTGAATTCTCTCAAAAGGGAGTGCTCGCAAAAACGGGAAGCGATCAGGTCTACTATAAATATAAGACAGATTACTGGCGTAAGGGAGGAGGCTTCAGGACGAAAACCGGGAAAGTAGAGCTTTACTCCACCCTGATGGAGGAGTTAGGCTATGACCCCCTGCCCAATTACTGCGAGCCGGCTGAAAGTCCCTATTCCGCTCCTCAGCTTGAAGGGGAGTATCCTTTTATTCTTAGCACAGGAGGCCGCATTCCTTACTACTTTCACTCCCAATATCGTCAGATCCTTCGTTTGCGATCCAGACAGCCAAACCCTTTGGTCCAAATCCACCCCAAGACAGCAGATCGTTTAGGGATCAAGAGTGGGGATTGGGTATGGATTGAAACGGAACGAGGAAGGATCAAACAGGTCGCTCAGCTCTTTGAAGGCATGGATGAACGATTGATCACCGTTCAGGCCTCCTGGTATTTCCCAGAGTTTCCAGCGCCCGATCATGGGCTTTGGGAAAGTAATGCAAATGTGCTCACAAGCAATGGCCCTTCTTTCGACCCTGCGATTGGTGCCACGCCATTAAGATCGCTCTTTTGTAAAATTTATAAATACTGAGATGAGGAAGAATGAAGTATTGATAAAAAATATACTTTGCAGGAGAGTGGAAAATGATCATCGACATCTTAGCCCACCACGTATCAAAATCTGTGGCAGAAATGCTTGAGACCAAACCCTATTATGGCGAGACCGCCACCTTTAGGGCTCATGGCAAGGAGCTTCCCTACCCGATCCGAAATGCGGATCCAGAAGTCCGATTGGGTCTCATGGAAAAGTACGGGATTGATATGCAGGCCCTCAGCCAAACTGGATCAGTCCTCATCGGGTTTGATGCTGAAGATTCTGCAGAGATATGTAGACGTTCCAATACAGACAATTACGCCCTGGTCAAGGCCTATCCCCAAAAATTTGTCAATATCTGTTTCATCTCACTACTGGATATGAAGAGCGCCATGGAAGAGCTAAAGCGTGCGATCAACGAACTCGATTGTCGTGGAGTGACCGTCTGCACCAATCAGCAGGGAAAGGGTCTTGACTCATCGGAGTATTTTCCCTTTTATGAAAGGCTGGCGGAACAGGACTTGCCCCTCTTTTTACATCCCACCCATTGGGACTCTTACCCTTTAGTTGATATGAACAAGGGATGGAGAATGATGCAGATCCTTGGATGGCCTTTTGATACGACCCAAGCTGTCTGGCGGCTGATCTTAGGAGGCGTGATTGACCGTTTCCCTGGTCTGAAGATCGTCACTCACCATCTTGGAGCCATGCTTCCCTACTTTGTAACCAGAATTGAAAAGAACGTGAGCACTTTCTTACGCGACAGGATCTCAAGGCCCATTTCGGAGTATTGGAAGAACCTCTATGGAGATACAGCCATGGATGGAACTGTCGCAGCCCTTCCCTGCGGGTATGCCTTTTTTGGGCCGGAAAGGATGATGTTTGGAACCGATTATCCTTTTGGCCCGGAGTTCGGTGAGGACTTTATACGAACAAACCTCGCAGCCTTAAAGGCAATGAATATCTCCGAGGAGGAGAAGAAAAAGATATTCGAGGAGAATGCCAAAAAAATCTTGAAGATAAAATAAAGGAGGACCTGACATGGAGGATCCAAGAGAGAGGCTGACGACGTCCATTTCGACGAGAGAATTGGAGCGAAGATGGACGGCTGCTCGTGAGGTCATGAGAGAAGAGAAGGTTGATTTTCTCCTCATGCGACAGGACGAAGAATTTTTGGGCGGATATGTGAAGTGGTTTACCGATATTCCTGCTCAGCATCACTATCCTTTTACGGTTATCTTCCCTGCCGATGACGAGATGAGCACGATCTCTGTTGGAGGTCCTCCACCTGCGGAGCCCTTTCCTCCCCAATGGGCGGTCCGGGGCGTAAAAAAGAGGCTAAGCGCTGGTTATTTTCCTTCTGTTCATTATACCAGCGCCTACGATGCAGAGCTTGCCATAGGCGTTTTAAAGGAGAAGAAAGGGGCGACAATTGGGTGGGTAGGGAAGTCCTCTATCTCCCTTGCCTTTTATGAGCATTTAAGAGATCAGCTTGTCGGCTATAGATTTGTGGACATGACAGATCGGATGGATCAGATCAAGGCGATCAAGAGTCTGGAAGAATTAGAGATGATCCAAAGGACTGCCGCTCTTCAGGATGCGGTCATAGAACATGTGAGCCAGGTCATCAGGCCAGGCCTCAGGGACTTTGAAATCCATGCCGAAGCCTTCTATTCAGCCATGAGGCTCGGAAGCGAACGTCAGCTCATTCTCGTTGGCTCTGGCCCTTCCGGCACCTCCATTCCATTCCAACACCGCCGTTTCCAAAACCGGGTTGTCAAGGAAGGGGATCAGATATCCCTTCTCATTGAAGTGAATGGGCCCGGCGGATTCTATGCCGAAATTGCAAGAATCTTTTCGATTGGAAAGCCATCTCAGCAATTGCAGGACGCCTATGGGGTTGCACTGGAGGCCCAAAGATTGACCTTGAATGCATTAAAACCAGAAGCCGATCCAAAAGACCTTCTGGAGATTAACAATCAATTTCTCAAAAAGATGGGGTATCTTCCTGAGGGGAGGCTTTATGCCCATGGTCAGGGGTATGATCTGGTTGAGCGGCCATTGTTGCGGCAGGATGAACCGATGCGGATCAAGGCTGGAATGAACATCACGGTTCATCCGGCTGCAACCAATCAAACAGTGTGGGCAACCGTTTGCGACAATTATCTTGTGACAGAAGAAGGCGTCGGCCCGTGCCTCCATCAAACTCCTAAAGAGATCATCATCGTTTAAAAATCATGGTAGGGAATCGAGATGAATCTGCTCATTCTTGAACAGCGCGCAGAAGATTACAGGAAAGCCTTGAACTCTAAGTTTCCGGGCGTTGTCATTCAAGCAGCCACAAAAGAGGAGGAGGTTGGAAAATTTATTGAACAAGCGGATATCCTCGTGACCATACGAGTTTCAGACGATCTCATCAGGAGGGCGACGAAGCTCCAGTGGATTCATGCTTTGACAACAGGAGTGGATTATATTGTTAACCTTCCTTCTCTTAGAAAGGGGGTGATCTTAACTTCAACGCGTGGCATCCATGGTCCACAAGTTTCCGAAATGGCCTTTCTTCTCATGCTTGCATTAAACAGGAACCTACCCGAAGTGATCCGCAATCAGGACAGAAGGATTTGGGAACGCTGGCCGGGAAAACTGCTTTGGAAGAAAAACGTTGGAATTCTTGGCGTTGGAGTGATTGGTGAGGAGATCGCCCGAAAGTGTAAGGCTTTTGGAATGACGGTCTTCGGCATCTCCAGGACAAAAAAGAAGATCGATGCGGTGGACTATTTTCACGGACCGGAAGACCTTCTTCAAATAATAAAGAAGATCGATTACCTCATCATCGTTGCCCCTAACACCCCCCAGACACGAATGATGATTGGGATAAAAGAACTGGCTTCGATGAAGCCCACGGCCTTTCTGATCAATCTCGGAAGGGGGGAGATCGTTGATGAAGAAGCGTTGATCAATGCCCTGAAGTCAGGTCAGATAGCAGGCGCCGCTCTGGATACTTTTTGGGAGGAACCCCTGCCCCAGAATCATCCTTTTTGGGAGATGAAGAATGTGATCGTCATCCCCCATGTGTCCGGGATGAGCGACATTTATCCAGAGCAAGCTCTCGGGATTTTCGAGGAGAACCTCCGACGATTCCTTGGAGGAGAAAGGAAAAATCTGCTCAATCTTGTTAAGTGGTAGGCAAACTCACTGCTTTGAAAGGAGGAAAATCATGAAACGGTCAATCTTGGTTTTTGGTTTAGTTTTAATGGTATTCGGTTTGGGCACTGGAGTGTCGACGACCTCAGCACAGCCCTACCCCAGCCGGCCCATTCAGCTTATCATTCCCGGCGCTGCAGGCTCCATTCTGGATATAGCCGGAAGGATTCTGGGTGAAGAATTAGGGAAAACTCTGGGAACCCAAATTGTTCCCATCGTCAAACCGGGCGCAGGGTTCACGCTGGGGACCGATTTTGTAGCGAGAAGTAAAAAGGATGGCTACACTTTGGCCTACACAAATTCTCCGGCTATTGTTTATTCACGAGTTCTAAATCCCGAAACCGTTCCTTACGATCCGGACAAAGATTTAGAGCCCTTGGGGTTTCACCTATTATTTCCGGGTGCCATTGCTGTGCAAGCAGACGCTCCGTGGAAAAATTTCGGGGAGCTATTGGACTTTGCCAAAAAGAATCCAAATAAAATTCGCGTCAGCACCACCGGCGTAGGAAGCACCAACCACTTCAACCTGGAGATCATGGAGTCCCTCACCGGCGCCCAATTCAATCATATCCCTTTCAAAGGAGGGGAAGCTGTGATCACCGCTCTTTTAGGAGGACATGTGGAGATGACGTTTGATGCCGTCAATAAGATCACCCCTCATGTCGAAGCTGGAAAAATGAGGATTCTTCTATTGTCCGCAAAAATGAGGGCATACCCCAATGTGCCCACCTTTGTTGAATTAGGTTATAAACAGGACCTCTTCTCGAGCTGGTTTGGTATGTACGGGCCGGCTGGCCTGCCCGAGGAAGTAAAGAAGGTTTTAATACCGGCAATCGAAAAGTCGATCAAAAATCCCGAGACAGTTGAAAAACTTGAGAGACTGGAGTTTGCGGTCAGGTATAAATCTCCTTCGGAACAGAAGAGGTTTGCTGCCCAGGAGTACGACCTCGCCATGGAGGTAGCCAAGAAAGCAGGTCTCCGGAAATAAGGAAGGAAAAGTCGGACGAAGGGTGGATGCTTCCTCATGAGAAACGCAGATCGGATCAGTGGAATCTTCTGGCTCTGTTTTGCACTTCTTTTTATTGCAAAATCTTATCAACTGGGTCCGGGAACCCTTCGTCAACCCGGACCTGGCTTCCTTTTTCTCTGGATAAATATCGCCCTGGGGATGATGTCTCTGAGCGTCCTCATACGTGGGTGGTTGGGCAAGAAGTCGGAGGAATCCGCTGTCTTTGGAAGACAAAATCTAACAAGGGTTATCTTTGTCTTGATCTCCCTCTTTCTCTATGTCCTCCTTCTGGAAATCCTGGGGTTCATTTTGACCACTCTGCTACTGCTCATATTTCTTCTGGGAATCATTGAGAAGAAGGGATGGTTTTTTGCAGTCTCTGTGAGCGCCGTAGTAACAGCAATTGCCTATTTGGTTTTTGAAGTATGGCTAATGTCACAACTGCCAAAGGGGTTTGGGGGAATTTGAAGAAAGGTTACTAACAGATGGATATCCTCCAGAGTGTGCTTTACGGGTTTCAGGTGGCGATGGAACCCATCAATTTAGTTTACTGTTTCTTTGGAGTCCTGATTGGAACTCTGGTGGGTGTTTTGCCGGGCCTTGGACCGCCTGCCGCCATCGCATTGCTTCTTCCCTCAACCTTAAAAGCCACTCCAGTTTCGGCAATTATTATGCTGGCAGGGATCTATTATGGGGCCATGTACGGCGGATCGACGACCTCCATTTTGGTCAATATCCCCGGCGAGGCGTCCTCAGTGGTGACCTGCCTGGATGGACACCAGATGGCAAAGAAAGGAAGGGCGGGACCAGCCTTGGGGATTGCGGCTTTTGGCTCTTTCATCGCCGGCACATTTGCGGTGGTTATGCTTACTTTAATAGGGCCTCTTTTGGCCGGCATTGCCCTTCGATTCGGGCCGCCGGAATTTTTTGGTCTGATGTTAGTGGGCATTGTGGTTTTGACCTTCCTGAGCAGCGGATCCATGCTCAAAGCCTTGATGATGGCTGCCGTTGGTTTAACCCTCAGTGGGATTGGAATGGATTCAATCACCGGGAAATATAGATTTACGTTTAATATTCGGTCCCTTTTGGATGGAGTGGGGCTTATTCCCACGGTGATGGGCCTCTTTGGCGTCTCTGAAGTGCTGATGAATCTTGAAACCGGAATCAAGCGAGAAATTCTCAGAGCAAAGGTGAAGAATTTTTTTCCCACCCTCAAAGATTGGGCTGCCTCCATAGGGTCAATCGTCCGGGGCACGATCCTGGGCTTCTTTCTTGGAATCGTCCCTGGAGGCGGAGCTATTATTGCCTCCTTCGCCTCTTATGCCATTGAGAAAAAGGCCTCCAAGCATCCGGAGGAGTTCGGAACGGGAGCCATTCAGGGAGTGGCAGGTCCTGAGGCAGCCAACAACGCGGCGGCAGGCAGCTCCTTTATCTCCCTTCTCACTCTCGGAATCCCTGCCAATGCAGTGATGGCCATCTTTTTGGGGGCCCTCATGATTCACGGAGTACAACCAGGTCCCCTTCTCATGACCAGGGCTCCTGATATCTTCTGGGGAACCATTGTAAGCATGTATATAGGCAATGGAATGCTTCTAATTCTAAACCTTCCGCTGATCCCTCTATGGGTGATGGTATTGAGAATCCCTTATTACCTTCTTTATCCCCTGATTCTGCTGTTCTGCATCATCGGTTCTTACAGTATTGGCAATAACACTTCGGATGTGTTCGCCATGCTCACCTTCGGAATCGCAGGGTACCTCATGAAGAAGTTTCGCTATGAGGCTCCTGCATTGATCCTGGGATTGGTTCTGGGAGGTGAGTTGGAAGCATCTCTCAGACAGTCTTTGATGATGTCGCAAGGTGATTTTTCCATCTTCATCACTCGGCCCATCACGCTCGGTTTTCTGATTATCGCGGTAATGTTATTGGTTCTTCCTGTGATAACCCGGCGTAGAAGTCTCTCAACGTTAAAGGAGTAAATTGTCATTGGAATAGGAATGAAAGGATAGGGACAAAGGATAGGAAAGGATAGGGGACGAAGGATAGGGGACGGTTCTCAAATAGCGGTGTGAAAATGAATGGTTACCGACCATTTATTATGCGGTAAGCCACAGATCACTATTAGGCTGAGGTAGGAAAGATAACAGGAAATGCCAAGGACAGCGCGAATTGCGTTCCCATCGATGGTCTATCACGTGATCAGCAGAGGAAATAATCGCGAGTGGGTGTTTAATGAGCGGGAAGACTTTGAAAAATACCTTGAGATCTGTGGAAGATACAAAGACAAATTTGGATTCAAGCTCTACCATTGGGTCCTAATGAGTAACCACATCCATCTTGTCATGGAGACGACAGAAGAGAGTTCTCTATCCAAAATTATGCAGGGAATGAATTTGGCCTATACGATTTGGTTTAACAGGAAGAATGGGAAAGTGGGTCATCTATGGCAGGACAGATTTAAGAGCGCTCTGGTGGAGAAGGATAATTATCTCCTTGAATGTGGGAGATATGTAGAGAGGAATCCATTGAGAGCAAGGTTAGTAAAAGATCCAAGAGAGTACCCTTGGAGCAGCTACAGGGTATATGCTTATGGGAAAGCAGATGGTGTAACAGATAGGCATGCTACTTATGAGGCGATGGGAAAAGAAGATCGTGCAAGACGTAAAGCATATCGAGAATATGTTTGTTGCAATAGAGACAAAGAGGAGCGGGAGATCAGAGAGAGGATGGCGCGAGGGGTAATCGGTGCAGAGGTATTTCAACAGCATATTGAGAAGAGGGTAATGGAGTTCTCCAGACCGAAGAGGGGTAGGCCAAGAAAATAGTTTGTATTTATTTGTTATCACAAATGAATATGAGAACCGTCCCCAATGGTTCTTGAGAACCTCAATGTTACCTATTGTTGCCGTGGATAAACAGTCTTGGGGAAAGGGGGTGATGGAAAGGGCAGAGGGATTGAGGGCGCAACAAAAAACAACAGGCAAAGGAGGTAAGGAACAGATGAAAAAAACAATTTTTTTCATGGCATTATTGATTGTTGTCGGTGTTTTTAGCTTGATGGGGTGCGCTAAAAAAGAGGCAAAAGAGATCAAAATAGGTGTTATTATGGGCCAGACCGGCATGTACGCCGCCTTTGGCCAGGGCGGTGTCTTCGGCATCAAGGCTGCCGTTGATGACATCAACAAGGATGGCGGGCTAAAGGTGGACGGTAAGAAGATACCCATCAAACTTGTTATTGTCAACAATGAGAGCGACCCGAATAAGGCAGGATCCCTGGCTGAAAGTCTCATTGTGCAGGACAAGGTCCACTTCATTGTCAGCGGTGACCAGCCTCCCCCCATGCATCCCGGTGTCTCCCATGTGGCGGAGAAGCACAAGAAAATCTATATCACCTCCACAGGACCGCAGGAGCCCTGGGTCGCGATGAGACAGGAAACGCCGAGCAAGTGGCAATACACCTGGGCGACCGGTTTATTCGCCATAGTAAGCCCGCCCCCGGCCGGGGACTTCCGCGCCAAACCGGGCTACACGATCGTGGATACATGGATGGCAATGCTCGATCTTTTTGGAGCGAAGACCAACAAAAAAGTCGGCATCATCTGCTCTGACGATCCGGATGGGAGAGGATGGTACACCCTATTTGGACCGGCACTGAAAAAAGCCGGCTACGAAGTAGTAGGTCTGGATAAGAACCTCGGCCTCATTCCTCTTGAGACTACCGACTTTTCTTCTACCATCAAGGCTTGGAAAGACGCCAAGGTGGAAATACTGTGGGGGAATGCCCCCGGACCGTTCTTCGGGGCGGTATGGAAGCAGGCCAACGCACTCGGTTTCAAACCGAAGATGGTCTCCATCGGACGAGGCGCGCTCTTTTTCCAAGATGTATCAGCCTGGGGCGGTGATCTCCCCTGGGGTATCTGCACTGAGGTCTGGTGGGATCCGTCATTAAAAGACTCTCCTGGCATTGGCGGTACGACCCCCGCATCTCTTGCTGAGAGGTGGGCAAAGGAAACAAAGCAACCTCTTAACGCGGCAATAGGCCCTGGTTACCGTTCAGTTCAGGTTCTCGCCGATGCGATTCAGCGTGCAGGCACACTCGATTCGGAAAAGGTGAATGCCGCCCTAGCGAAGACCGACCTGCCGACCATCGGTCACCGGGTGAAGTTTGACGAAAACCAGTTTAGTCGCGGACCACTCGTATTCGGTCAGTGGTTCAAGACCGATAAGCCGGAGAAATGGGAATTGAAAGTGATCTTCACGAAGCACGATTTCATACCAGCAGCAGCCCAACCTATTTTCCCCAAACCGTACTAGAAAGAAGGACGGACCGGTGGGCGAGAAGGACTTCGTTTCGCCCATCGGTCTGGCGAAGCGGTCGTTTCAGCGAGCACAATAAGTAGCTGTCCATCATATTTTTTAGGGGCTATTGGACGAACTGAAATATGGGCGATCCGATTCTTTCCATTAAGGGGGTCACCAAGTCGTTCGGTGGTTTGGTTGCCCTGAGGGACATCAGCTTCGATGTAGGAGAAGGTGAGGTGGTGGGACTGATGGGTCCCAATGGAGCGGGGAAGACGACCCTTCTGAATGTCGTTGCGGGTGAGTATGCGCCTAATACGGGGATGATTAAGTTCAAAGGCCAGGATATCACGAAGCTTCCTCCATACAGGGTGTGTCATTTGGGCGTCGGAAGGACATACCAGATTCCGCAGCCCTTTGTGACCTTGACGGTAAGGGATAATCTCCTGGTATCCTCCGTCTATGGGAGGGGTATCAGGAAAAGTACTGCTGAGACGGAGAATGATGAGATTCTCGCTCTCGTCGGCCTTACGGAGAAGAAGGATACTCCTGCCGGAAGCCTGCCCATCCAGTTGCTCAAGAAGCTCGAGTTGGCCCGGGCCCTGGCGCGGAAACCGAAACTTCTGTTGCTGGATGAAGTGGCAGCTGGCGCCACTGAGGCCGAGATCCCCAAGATAGTGGAGACCATTAGACATATACGCAATATGGGCATGACGATCGTCATTATCGAGCATGTTATGAAGGTGCTCGTGAATGTAGCGGATAGGATTGTCGTCATCGACAAGGGCAGGAAGATATGCGAGGAAAGCCCTAACGCGGCCATGTGTGACCCCAAGGTCATAGAGGCATATTTTGGCGCGTGAGGATTGAAGGCCAAAATGGAATGTTGCTTGTCCCTCGGCTACCAGAGAGCTTGCTTATTCACCTCCTGATAGGGAAGTTGGAGGAAGACTGAGATTTACCGGCTTCAGAGCAAGGTTATGACTGACGAGACAATACTGAAAATCGAAAATATTGATGTCTTTCATGGCACGTTCCAAGCCTTGTGGGACGTCTCTATCGAGGTGAAGCGAGGAGAGATGCTCGCCCTGATTGGGGCGAACACCGCGGGCAAGACAACCCTTCTCGATGCCGTTTCAGGCCTTCGCCATCCGTCAAAAGGATCCATCCAGTTTGAAGGTGAGGAGATTGGATTTCTCGATCCATACCAGATCGTAGAGTTGGGTATCACTCAGGTTCCGGAGGGCAGAAGTGTTTTTCCGGATATGACCGTCTTGGACAACCTGCTCATCGGGTCTTACGCAGCCAGCGCACGGAAGCGGAAGGCGGAAAATCTGGAGAAGGTATACGATCTTTTTCCCCGGTTGGAAGAACGGAAGCGACAGGTGGCCAAGACCCTAAGCGGAGGCGAACAGCAGATGCTCGCCATCGGCCGTGGTTTGATGGCGGATCCGAAGCTCATGCTGATCGACGAGATATCTCTTGGTCTGGCTCCTATTGTAATCGACGAGATTTTTAGGGCCCTCCACAAGATTAAAGCGACTGGCATTACCGTGCTCTTTGTGGAGCAGAATGTAAACAGAACCCTCAAGGAAGCGGACCGGGCCTACATCCTCGAAAGGGGCCGGATAGCCTTGAGCGGTGCCACAGCAGACCTGAGAGAAAACCAAGAGGTTAAAAGGGCCTACTTCGGCGTAGATACATGCGAGGTAAAGTGATGGGGTCAGTCGATGTCTTCACTCCAGTGCTCATGGGGATCATGTTGGGAGGACTGTACGCTCTAATCGCACTCGGTCTTTCCTTGGTATTTGGCGTCATGAGGCTCATCAACCTCGCCCATGGGGATCTGGTCATCCTGTCGAGCTATATTTCCTACGCCATTTTTACCTACCTCGCTGTCGATCCCATCCTGGGGCTTGTTATTACCATTCCGTTCATGCTCCTACTGGGTTTTCTCATCCAGAAATATATTTTGGGACGGGGTTTCGCCATCTCATCGGAGACACCTTTGATTATCGCCTTCGGCATTTCCCTTGTCCTCCAGAACCTGAACCAGATTCTGTGGACGCCCCTGTCACGGGGTCTCAACACTTCTTACTCTCACATGAGTTTCTTCATCGGAGAGCGCCAGTTCCCTGTTTCATACCTGCTGGCCTTCCTTGCCGGTATTGTGGTGATGGTTGGGCTTCGGGCATTCCTCACGAGGACTTACATGGGCCGGGCAATTACCGCAGCGTCTCAGGACAAACGGGCCGCTCAGTTGATGGGTATAAACACAAACCGTATCTATGGCTATGCTTTTGCCATTGCCATGGGGGCCGCGGCGGTGGCCGGTGTTTTCCTGGGGATGACCTTTCCCTTCACGCCCACTTCGGGAATCTCCTTTCTCACCATAGCTTTCGGAACGGTCGTTATTGGCGGCCTCGGCAGTATGCTGGGGACATTCCTGGCAGGGATCATTCTCGGTCTGTCTCAGACCCTTGGAGGGTACCTTTTCGGCTCTGCCTCACAGATGCTCATTGTCTATGTACTTGTGTTGGCAATACTTGCCATCCGGCCGCATGGCCTTTTGGGACGATAGTAGTTTTATGATATTTTCAAAAAGAGAACCATTACTGATTTTTGCCGGTTTCGTGGCGCTAATCCTGGCCTCCCTTCCCGTGGTAGGTGCGCCTGAGAGTTGGCTGGTCTATCTGTTCCTGTTTTTCATCTATCTGGCGATGGCCAATATGTGGAACCTCCTCGCTGGCTATGCGGGATTGATTTCTCTCTGCCAGCCCGCATTCCTCGGTCTGGCGGGCTATGCCATGACAGTAGGGACATGGGTCGGCATTCCCTGGTGGATCGGGCTTATCGGCGGAGGTATTGTGGCGGCTGTTTTTGCGCTTGCCATATCCACTGCTGTCTTCCGGCTCAGCGGAGTCTACTTCGCCATCGGTACTCTCGTCGTACCGGAGGCATTGAGAATGGTCTTCTATCTCTGGAGGCCCGTGGGGGGACAGATGCACGGCGCCGGTGCGGGCTACATGGTGAAAGGCATCGGAGATCTCTCCGGAGATGTCATTTATTGGCTGGCCCTTGTCGTAGCACTGAGTTCGGTGGTGCTGATGAGATTGATTCTAAGATCGGAATTGGGTCTGGGCCTGGCGGCTATTCGCGACAATGAGCGATCGGCCGCCAGTTCGGGGATCAATATTTTCAAGTTGAAACTCTATACCTTCATCATTGCCGCTGCCGTGACAGGACTTGCCGGTGGCGTCTTCTATCTCAATCAGGGCTACGTTGAGCCTACGGCAACCTTTAACGTCAAATGGACGATGACCTTATTATTGGCTACTGTTATGGGTGGTTTGCGAACAGAAGAAGGGCCTATCCTTGGTACCATTGTCGTTGTTGTTTTGTATTTCCTGCTGGCTCGATACGGTGGCTACAGCTTCTTGATACAGGGCCTCATACTGATCGGCATCATGTTACTCTCACCTCAAGGCATCATCGGTTTATTACGCCGTTTGCACCTGCCTGCCGCGGGGAGGGTTCGTGGCTTTTAAAGGAGAAGCTTCGGGATGATATCCGCGAGATGATTACTCTGAATGCAAACGCTGGCAATTTTATCAAGTTCAGAGCAGGAAGAGTTAAAAGAAATAGAAAATCCGGCCATCTGAAACATATCGATATCGCCTTTGCTATCCCCGATGGCAATCGCCTCTTCAGGTGTTGCCCCGAATTGTTTTAGAATCTTCTCCACCCATTCGGCCTTCTTATCATAATGGACCTGGATTCTCACCTTTCCGCTTAAAACTCCATTTTCATGGAGAAGGTCATTGGAAACGGAATAATCAAACCCATATCTCTGATGAACCCAATCGGAAAGAACAGAAAGGCCGGAGGAAACCATTGAAAGTTTCAGGCCTCTCTGTTTTAAATGGGAAATCAACTCGTCTGTTCCGGGATGAAATGGAACGGTCTGAACAATTTCCATCATCTCTTCCACCTTCATCCCCTTCCACACCTCGGCATCGCGCTCACAAAATTCCTGGTAACAAATTTTGCCAGCCAAAAACTGTTTCTGGTATTCCTCTGCAAACCCATACCACTTTCCCAATCGGATATGGATATACTCCCAGATGGACCGCTCCTGAGTGAGCGTTCCGTCCAGATCAAAGATCACCAATTTGTAAGGCTGATTTTTCCCCATTGACACTACGCTTCTTTATATAACAAAATACCCCGGTGGGCAATTCAATGGTGTGTTTTTTGTTATGGCCATATTTTCGGCAACAGTAGTCAAAAGATATACCTATAGGGTGGCAAAAGATCTCTCTTACCTCCCCAAAATTTTAACGGAAAGCATTTAACAACATCAGCAGGAGGCGAAGATGGGTGAGTTTCGATATTCGAACATAGAGCGCGAAATGAAAGTCTACGGATATGATTCGTTCGTCAAGAGCCACTGCCGTATGTGCCACGGCGGCTGCGGTGTGATCGTCTATGTCAAAGATGGCAGGGTCGCAAAGATTGCCGGCAATCCGGACTGTCCGATTGCTCATGGGACACTCTGCACCAAAGGCCTTGCCTCAGCACAGCTTGCCTATCATAAGGACAGGCTCACCTACCCTGTCAAAAGGATCGGTCCCAAGGCGAGCGGGAAATGGGAACGAATCACATGGGATGAAGCCCTCGACACCATCGCCAAGCGAATCCTGACCTATAAGGAAAAACATGGGCCTGAATCAGTTGTGTTCGGTTATGGAACAGGCAGAGAAAATGAGTCTGTGATCTATCGTATCGCCAATCTCCTCGGCTCGCCGAACGTATTGACCGCAGGCCATTTCTGTTACGGGCCCCGCATCTCCACAAGCATCATCACCTGTGGAACAAATCCCATTGTTGATTATGAGAATTTTCCCAGGTGCATCATCCTGTGGGGAAACAACTTGACCATCAGTAACCCAGATGAATACAAGGGAGAACCCTTCTCCGTCGCTTTCGACAAAGGAGCCAAGCTCATCGTCGTTGATCCCAGGCTCACCCGTCCAGCTGCACGGGCCAATGTCTGGCTTCAGCTCCGGCCCGGCACAGACGCTGCTCTTGCCCTGGGGATGCTCAATGTCATTATCCATGAGGAACTCTATGACAAAGAATTCGTTGAAAAATTTACTCATGGCTGGGAACCATTCGTCAAAAGAGTGAATGAATATCCCATCGAGAGAGTTGAAGAGATCACCTGGGTTCCGAAGGAAAAGATCAGAGAGGCCGCAAGGCTCTTTGCGACCACAAAACCCGCAGCCATTCAATGGGGTGTGGCGATAGAGCAGCAGACGAGCTGTGTGGATAACGATCGCCTGCTCATGTCCCTGATGGGAATAACCGGCAACATCGATGTCCCCGGCGGTCAGGTCCTCAACCGGCAACCGAATGTTGTCAACGTGGGCCAATTTGGCGCCCATGGCCTGCTTTCCAGGGACCAGTTCGCAAAACGGTTGGGAGGAGACCGTTTTCGTCTGGCCTCTCGATTCGCCATCCTTCAACCGAAATGTGTCTGGGATGCCATTCTTGAAGAAAAACCTTATCCAGTCAAAATGCTCTTCCTTATCAGCACCAACCCTCTGGTCACCGCTGCTAATGCGAGAGAAGTTTACCGGGCCCTTGAGAAAGTTGAGTTTATGACTGTGGCTGACTTCTTTCTGACTCCAACCGCAGAACTCGCAGACATTGTTTTACCGGCTGCGACCTGGCTTGAGATGGACTATGTGGGCGATTACTGGAAACGCCATGGCTATATCTTGCCGCGGCGAAAGGTCATCCAGGTGGGCGAATGCCGTTCTGACCACGAAATGCTTAACGACCTCGCCCACCGGATCGGCCAGGGAGAGTACTGGTGGAGCAACTACGAAGAGGCCCTCGATTACATCCTTCATCCGATGAACATCACCTGGAATGATTTCAAGAAGATGAATTACCTCAGGGGAGAAGTGAAATACTACAAATATAAAGAGGGAGGGTTCTCCACTCCAACGAGAAAGTTCGAACTTTATTCAACAGTCCTTGAAAAGATGGGTTATGATCCGCTCCCTCAACACCGGGAACCTTCTGAAAGTCCGGTGAGTGCTCCGGGACTTTATAAGGAATATCCCTACATCCTGATTACCGGAGCACGAATGCCTGGATTCTTTCATACGGAAAACAGACAGATCGGAAGCCTGAGAGAATTACACAGAGATCCGATCGTGGAGATTCACCCCGAGGCAGCGGCAAAGGAAGGGATCAAAGAGGGCGATTGGGTGATCATTGAATCCCGTCGAGGCAAGATCAGACAACGGGCAAGGCTCGTTCTCGGACGCGATCCTCGAGTCGTTGCCGCTCAGCATGCCTGGTGGTTTCCCGAGAAAAAAGACCCGGGCCACGGCTGGCAGGAATCCAACATTAATATCCTCACTGACAATGCCTTAGAAAGCTGTGACCCCGCAATGGGTGCATCGAATATCAGGACGCTTCTGTGCAGGATATATCCAGAGACACAGGGGGCCAGCCATGAATAAGCACGCACTTATTATCGAAGAGTTTGCCTGCTGGGGATGCAAAGCCTGTGAAGTGGCTTGCAAGCAGGAGTACAATCCCGTCGATGCAGGCAATGGGATCAAGTATCTGTCTGTTTGGTCGGACGGCCCCAAACGGATGAACGAAAAGCTCGATTTCATGTGGTGTGTGAGCGTGTGCAAGCACTGCGAGGAACCTCCCTGTGCACGAGCCTGTCCGGCCGATGCCATCACAAAAAGGAAAGACAGTATTGTCATCCTTGATGAAAAGAAATGCACCGGATGTCAGCTTTGTATCGACGAATGCCCTTATCATGCGATTGGCTTTGACGAAGAGAAAAAGACCGCGGCCAAGTGCAATCTCTGCCATCACCGTGTTGACCAAGGCCTCTATCCGGCCTGCGCCGATAATATCTGTCTCGCCCACTGCATCTACTTCGGCGACCCCGCCGAGATTGAACAAAAGATTCTGGAGAAGAGAAAGGCAAGAGGCGGCTAGGGGGAGATCATCCCCAAGGCAATGTCGATTTTGAAAGGGTAAAGAAAATGGGTGATGAATGCCTACATCATCGCAGAATGTGTGCCAGAAGCTTTTAATATCTCAGAACGCCCGGTAAAAGCGATCAAAAAACCCACTTCACTTATCCGTCCCGAACGACACTCAAGCTCGCAGATACTATCAACCAAAGTCCTGGCTAACGAGTCCACCGACTACAATTCACATTGATATAGTCCTGGAAGTTGATGATTACTGATTGGAATGTGAGTTCAACACCAAAGCTCACCGACGGCTTTGGAGCACAGCAGAAAATCCGTCTAGTGCAGCACCTTTGACTTACCTCTAAATCACTTTTTGGATTGAGGTGTAAAGGTCAGGCCAATGCCCTTGACGCAATCGGAATTTAGTGCCGTGATTATGCCCTGTTCTTGCATCAAAATCGATTAATACATGGCCATCTTCAATGCACTTCAAAAGTTTATCGAAGGAAAAACCAGCAAGAACATAGAGGCTTTCGTATCTGAAATACTCGTGTTTGCTCTCAACCTTTGTATCTGCGATGATGTAAAAGCAATTCCTGATCTTAGTGCCAATCGCATATTTCAGATCATCAAATCCCCAATATGGTTCAGGGTTTATTGGTCCGTGCCCGATTCTCGTATCAACAGAAGATAACCAACCCAAAATCTCTGAATTTGCTCGATCTGCCTTTGATGAGTCAAAAACAAATCGGACTTTCATTGCGCTTCTATCAACAACCACCGTGAAACCTCGGTTTGTAAAGGCAGTAGCACTTGTAGTCGAACGAAAACTCTTTTCAGTTTTTGGGTATTTTACACCAGCTTGGGCGTGCGGCCAGCCGTAGAGAGGAAGGAGAACTTTCGCAACAATTTTTACTGCTTTTGGAGAAGGTTCAATGTGCTTCAGAGTTATGAGGGAAGCCGAATGCTTCCTTTGCCCTTTCAGCTCCCACTCTCTGGCGTTGGGTATAGGGAGATTGTTTTCTTTAATTCCAAGCAAGCGTTCCAGCGTGTTTCCAACAGCCCCGTCATTGCGAGTGTCAATTGTTTTTTTGATACTTCTGTGCCAACCAGCATTGCATACTTCTTGAATTTGTTTGATGAGGTCGTCCTTCGTATATAGTTTCATCATTCCGGCGGCCTCCAAAAATCAAGTAAGTACTCAAACGTCACACCCATGGTGATGTAATTGCTAGGCCAGCCAAAAATACCTATTTGATTAACGACATTGGTTCTATCCCAAATAATTATGTTTCTCAATTCGTATCCTCGTTTACGAAGTTCTTCTATGAGCGACACATGAATCGTTATTCTTTTGTTTTCCCACCACATGTCGGGTACATTTATTACACAATGCCCCTTGGGTTTCAGGAGAGTTAAAAGAGGCTGAAAGATGTCACCCATCGTATGGGTATATTGTTCAATGGGTAGCGTTCCCAGATCACGAGGGTCTTGGGAATACTGTTCTATTTTCCCAAGTTGCTCATTACTTCTGAATCTTCTGGACTTGTTCTTTCTGGCTCTGTTGAGCAGGTTTGCATAGGGTGGTGATGTCCAAATTAAACTGACTGTGTTGGGTTGTAGGTGTTTTGTAATATTCTTGGCATCATCTTGGATAGCAACCTGTCGCGAGCGGTTAAAAAGGTTGGTATGTTCACAAAGCCTTTTTTCACAAAGACTAATGTATTTGGGTTGAAGATCGAATCCTACCGCATTCCGATTAAGATCGGTGGCAGCGACAAGAGTTGTTCCACTTCCGACGAATGGGTCAAGGACTAATTCACCTTGGTGTGTGAATAGTTCTATTACCTTCTTGCATAAGGAAATCGGAAAGGTTGCGGGGTGTACGTTCTTATCGCGAATATCCCTTGATTCATAGAAGAACTGCCAGACACCGAGTTGGCTTTTCAACCAATCCTTGGCGGTCATGCAGTTAATGTGAGTTTTTGGGCAGTTACAGGTTCTGGTATACCCAATAGAGAGGGAAGTCTCATATTCTACAGAACCTTCTCTCACAATGTAGTCAGTGGACTTGTATTCCTCTTTTTTTCTTGGCTTCACGGTTTTCATAGTTGCAAAGACTGGTTACATGTTGAAGTAACTATCACGTTTTTTTCTACAGAGTCGACTCCGCCGTTAATTTACGAATGAAATATACATCTTTCGGCAAAACCTGTCAAACATTGATTTCAGAACATTCATTTCAGAAAGTAAAGCTTGCCTGACTTGCCCAAGTCACCACACCAGGCGAACTCCCCTACCCTCAAACACAGTGGACGTAGTACAAATTTATCTACGGAGGGAAATATCATTCCCATAGCTTTGATAAACCGGAGGGGTTAAGAGAGAGGCATGGATGCCGACCGTTGAACGAAAATCGGTTGGTTGAAAACCTACTCGGCTTCTCGTCTGAAGGGCTTGGCAAGGATCTCA
>Ga0194127_10000592_pt1:0-10000 | contig 57881 bp, 44 predicted proteins | sample TA2KigC100mmetaG_FD_148624 | JGI IMG/M metagenome (GOLD analysis project Ga0194127, IMG submission 148624) | Freshwater microbial communities from Lake Tanganyika, Tanzania - TA2015036 Kigoma Deep Cast 100m | ecosystem: Environmental > Aquatic > Freshwater > Lake | place: Tanzania: Lake...
TGCGCAGCGGCGCGCTGATCATGCCGGCGCGCGTGGTGGCGCCGACGAGCGTGAAAGGCGGCAGCTGCAGGCTGTAGTGCCGCGCATTGGGCCCGCTGTCGACGACCAGCTCGCAGCGGAAGTCCTCCATCGCCGGATAGAGGTGCTCCTCGAGTACGCGACTGAGGCGGTGCACCTCATCGAGGAAGAGCACCTGGCGGGGCTCGAGGTGCGTGAGCACCCCGATCAGCTCGGCGGCCGTCTGGAAGACGGGCGCGCTCGTGGCCTTGAAGCCGACCTCGAGCTCGCCGGCAAGGATGCCGGCGAGGGTAGTCTTGCCCAATCCGGGCGGCCCGTAGAGAAGCACGTGGTCCAGGGCCTCGCCGCGAGCGCGCGCGGCCTGGATGAAGACGCGCAGGTTCTCCTTCACGGCGCTCTGGCCGACGAAGTCGGCGAGGCGACGCGGCCGCAGGGCGCGCTCCTCCTGGCGCTCGAGGCCGTCGGCGCCGGGATGGCTGATGCGCGGGGCGCTGCCGTTCATCGCACTGCTCCTTGCGCCGCAGCGCCTAGCGCTCGCTCGCGGCGGCGAGCGCGCGGCGGATGAGGTCCTCCACAGGCTGGGGCGCCTCGCCCGCCTCCGCGAGGGCGCGCAGGGCGCTGGGTCTGCTCATGCCGAGGGCGAGCAGCGCGCGCAGGGCCTCCTCGCGCCGCGGCTCGCCGGCCGGGGGCGGCGGCTCGGCGAGCGCCGGCGCGAACTCGTCCAGGCGCCCCTTGAGTTCGAGCAGGAGCCGGGAAGCCGTCTTGCGCCCGACGCCGCTTACCGCGACCAAGGGCGCCTCGTCGCCCGCCGCGACGGCCTGCGCCACCTGCCCCGGCGAGAGCGCCGAGAGGATCGCCAGCGCCAGGCGCTTGCCGATGCCGGAGACGCCGGTCAGCAGCCGGTAGAGGCTGCGCTCCTCGGCGCGGGCGAAGCCGAGCAACTCGAGCTTCTCCTCGCGCACGACGAGCTCGGCGTAGAGCGTCACTTCGGCGCCGGGCGGCGGCAGCGCCGCCCGCGTGCGCGCCGAGGCCTCCAGGCGCAGGCTGAGCGGTCCCACCGCGATCAGCAGCTCCGGTTCGCAGGCCAGCAGGCGGCCGGTCAGGGCGTCGAGCATCTCAGGCGCCCTTCCCGGCCAGGAGCGCCAGCGGCGACGCGGCGCGGCCGCCGTGGCAGAGCGCGACGGCCAGGGCGTCCGTCAGGTCGTCCGCCTCCGCGGTCGCGAAGCGGCGGCCGAGGATGCGCTCGACCATGAAGCGCACCTGCTGCTTCGCCGCCCGGCCGCCGCCGGTGAGCGCCTGCTTGACCTCGCCCGGGCTGTAGAGCGTCACCGGCAGCCCGCGCCGGGCGGCGCCGAGCATGGCCGCCGCCTGCGCCCGGCCGAGCGTCAGGGTGCTCTGCGGGTTCTGGTGGTAGAAGACGTTCTCCACGGCGCAACTCTCCGGCCGCCACTCGGCGATGAGGGCCTCGACGCCGCGCTCGATCTCGAGCAGGCGGTCGAGCAGCGGCGCCGCCGGCGGCGGGGCGATCAGGCCGGCCGCCAGCACACGCCATTCCGCGCCGGCGCTCTCGACGACGCCGTAGCCGGTGCGCCGGATGCCGGGATCGATGCCGAGGATGCGGGCCAGGGCCGGCCTCCCCTAGTCGGTGTCGATGCGCGCGAGGATATCGTCGTCGATGTCGAAGTTCGCCGTCAACTTCTGCGTGTCGTCCAGGTCCTCGAGCATCTCCATCAGCCTGAGCAGACCCGGCGCGTCCTTCTCGTCGACGGCCACCGTGTTCTGCGGCAGCTTCTCGATGCCCACGCTGGCGAAGCGGTAGCTGGCCTCGAGCGTGCGCTGGACGGCGCTGAAGGACTCCAGTGAGGAGAGGATGCGAAAGACCTCGCCCTCGTCCGTGAGATCCTGGGCGCCGGCCTCGAGGGCGGCGAGCATCAGGGCCTCCTCCTCGACGCCGTCCGCCTTGGCGACCTCGATGACGCCCTTGGTCTCGAACATCCAGGCCACGGCGCCCGGTTCGGCGAGCTTGCCGTTGTACTTGTTGAAGACGTGGCGCACCGCCGCCGCCGTGCGGTTCTTGTTGTCGGTCACCGTGTCGAGCAGAATCGCCACGCCGCCCGGGCCATAGCCTTCGTAGGTGATCTCCAGGTACTCGACGCCGCCCAGCTCGCCCGTGCCTTTCTGCACGGCGCGCTTGATGTTGTCCGAGGGCATGTTGGCGGCCTTCGCGGCCTGGATGGCCGTGCGCAGGCGGGGGTTCATGTCCTCGTCGCCGCCGCCCGTGCGCGCGGCGACGGTGATCTCCTTGATCAGCTTCGTGAAGACCTTGCCCCGCTGGGCGTCCATGCGGGCCTTCTTGTGCTTGATCGTCGACCACTTGGAATGGCCCGACATCCTGACCTCCTCGACCCGCCCCTAGGACTCCGTGCGGGCGGCCTGCGCCTCGTCGATCACGCGCTGCGCCAGTTCGTGCGGCATCTCCTCGTAGTGCGAGAAGACCATCGTGAAGCTGCCGCGGCCGCCGGAGATCGAGCGCAATTGGGTGGCGTACTTGAAGAGCTCCGCCAGCGGCGCCGTCGCCTTGACGACCTGGTAGCGACCCTTCTTCTCCGTGCCCTGGATCTTGCCGCGCCGGCCGGAGATGTCGCCCATGATGTCGCCCAGGTTCTCGTCGGGCACCTTGATCTCGAGCGCCTGGATCGGTTCGAGCAGCACGGCGCCGGCCTCGCGGATGCCCTCCTTGAGCGCCATCGCGCCGGCGAGCTTGAAGGAGTGCTCGTCCGAGTCGACGTTGTGGTAGGACCCGAAGTGCAGCGTCGCCTTCAGGTCGACCACCGGGTAGCCCGAGACGCCCCCGCCCACCATCGCCTCGCGCACGCCCTTTTCGACGGCCGGGATGAACTTGCCCGGAATCACGCCGCCCGTGATGCCGTCGACGAACTCGAAGCCGCCGCCGCGCGGCAGCGGTTCGAACTTGATGTAGACGTCGCCGAACTGCCCGCGGCCGCCGGTCTGCTTCTTGTGCCGGTAGTGCGAGTCGACGAGCTTCTTGATCGTCTCCTTGTAGGCGATGCGCGGCTTTTCGGTCGCCACCGCCACCTTGAACTTGCGCTTAAGGCGGCTGAGGACGACATCCATGTGCGTGTCGCCCTGGACCGCGATGAGGTTCTGCTTGATCTCGCCGTCGAAGTGGACGTTGAAGGTCGGATCCTCGCGCGAGAGGCGGCCGAGACCGGTTCCGATCTTCTCGTCGTCCGCCTTGTTGATCGACTCGATCGCCATCTCGATGCTCGGCCGCGGGTAGGGAATGCTGGTCCAGGGCGCATCGCCCTTGCTGCCCAGGCAATCCCCGACCTTGCTGTGCTTGAGCTTCATCACCAGGCCGATCTCGCCGGCGCCGAGCCGCTCGACCTCGGTGCGGTTCTTGCCGACAGGAACGTAGAGCTGGCTGAGCCGCTCGGGGGCATCCGCGTGCAGGTTGTGCACGTCCTTGCCGGACTCGAGGCTGCCCGCGAAGACGCGCAGGAAGTAGAGATCGCCCAGGTTCATCTCGGAGGTGTTCTTGAAGATGATCGCGGCCGGCTTGCCGTCCGGATTGGCCGCGAGGGCACCGCCGTCCGCCAGGGTCAGGGGCCGCTGCACGGGCGAGGGCAGGAAGTCGACGATCGCGTCGAGCAGGGGCCGCACGCCGCGACCGCTGTGGGCGTCGCCGACCAGCACCGGCACGAGGGTGCCGGCGCGCACGCCGGTCGAGAGCCCGCGGATGATCTCCTCGTCGGTGAGCGTGCCCTCGGCGAAGAACTTCTCCATCAGCTGCTCGTCGGCCTCGGCGGCCCCTTCGACGAGGGCGCTGCGCAGGGCATCGACCTCCTCCTGGAGTTCGGCGGGGACTTCGGCGGGAGTCGGCGCCCCCTTGGCGTCGAAGGCGTAGGCCTTCAGGTGGAGGAGATCGACGAAGCCCCGGAACCGCTCCCCCTGCCCGAGCGGAACTTGGAGGGGCACCGCGCTGGCGCCGGTGAGCAGCTCCCCGATCTGCGCGAGGGTCGCCGGGTAGTCGGCATGCTCCTTGTCCATGCGGCTGAGGAAGATGAGGCGCGGGAAGGCGCGCTCGTTGAGCAGTTCCCAGATCTTCTCCGTGCCCACCTCGACCCCGCTGTCCGCCTTGATGACGACGACGGCGCCCTCGACGACCGTGAGCCCGGCCAGCTGCTCGCCGGTGAAGTCGTCGAAGCCGGGGGTGTCCAGGAAGTTGATCTTCTGCTTGCGCCACTCCCCGTAGCCGGCGGCGATGTTGAGGGACATCTTGCGCTCGACTTCCTCTTCCTCGAAGTCGAGGCAGCTATTGCCGTCCTCGACGCGCTCGAGACGGTTGAGAGTGCCGGTCACGTAGAGAATCGCCTGGCCGAGGCTCGTCTTGCCGCTGCTCTGGTGCCCCAAGAGGGCGATGTTCCTGATGTCGTCGGGGCCGTAGCTCTTCACCAATCCGCCCTCCTGCCGAAGGAGTGCCCACCGCCGGTGGGAAAGTCCTCAATGTCGGGGTTCAAACGGTTGCGGGAAAACAACCTAGCCAAGCTAACACCTGGCCAACGCCCTGTCAACAGAGGGCTGGTCCGGGATGCCGCAATGCCGGGGGCGACTCAGCCGCCGAAACGGGAGCCGAGGGTGGTGAAGAAGGCCGCCACCACCGATCCGATCAGGAAGACGACGACGATGGGCGGCGTCACGGCGCTGCGCCGTCGTTCCATCAGGAGCGCCGCGCCGCCGATGAAGACCCACAGAGTCCACAGCGGGAAGACGCCGATCTGGTCGAGGAAGTTGGCGAGGAAGCCCTCACCGGAAACGAGTGCACCCAAGCTGAACTCTAGGGAGCTGGACTGCAGGTCTTTCATCGAGTTCAGCTCCAGGCCGGCGAAGCGCAGGTACAGCGTGTTGATGAGTTGGTAGGCGATGCCGATGAAGCTCGTGTACGTTGTCAGCGTGAACAGGCGCCGGTAGGGGGCGCCCCCGAAGGTGATCATCAGGGCCAGCCAGTAGAAGAAGCTCACGATCAGGAGCACCGCCGGCAGGCCGAGCAAGGGACCGCCGATGGTGCCGCCGATCAGGCTCCAACGCAGGGGCGCCGGCAGGCCGCCGCCTTCATCGAGCTGGGCGCCTTCCATCTGGCCACTCCCGACGTCGAGGATCATCAGGTCGCGCTGGAGGGGGTACAGCAGGATTCCGGCCAGGAGCGTCAGGACAATCAACACAACCAGCCCGGGCCACCAGGCGAGACCGGCCTTGATGTCCGCCGCGACGCTGCCCGGCGCCGTGAAGACGCGCGGGATGGCACTGAAAGCGCGAGCGATTTCCGGCGCGGTAGAGGGCGACTGCGGATCCATGACGGAGTCCTCCCGTTGTTCTTCAGGCACGGCGGCTGCGCAGAGCGCCTGGCAGCCATTGCCAGGCCTCCCAACGGCCCTCGTCGTTCAGGCGAATGCGCTCCAGGAAGTCCAGCCAGAACGCCCAGAGACAGCAGACGAGGAAGGCGATCGCGGCGGTGCCTGCGACCACGAGCTTCTTGCGCGGCGCGACGGGGAGTGTCGGTTCGCGCGGCGGATCGAGAACGCGCAGGGTGGACACGGTGTTGGCGGCCTGCAAGCGCGCCTGTTCGAGCTGCTGCACCAGCAGATTGGCGATCTCCTCCTGGATGGCGAGTTCCCGGCGCAGTTCGTAGTAGCGGAGCGCGAGGGCGGGGAGTTCGCGCAGGGGCTTGATCCGCTGCGGCAAGCCTCGCCCCTCCGCCTCGAGCGTCGCGAGCTGGCTGCGGAGGGCGCTGATCTCGGCCGTGAGGGAGCGGAGCGCCGGCGCGTCGGGCGCAGCGTCAGCCGCCAGCACCGCCCGCTCCAGTTCCTTGAAAACGAGCTGGCGATTGAGTTCGCCCACCAGCGCCAGCTCGGCTTCGAGTTCCGCGGGCAGGTGGACGACTCCCTCCTGGGCGGAGAAGTCCGCCAGGGCGCGGCGCGCGCGCGCGAGTTCGGTCTGGGCGTTCCCGAGCCGCTCGGCGAGGAAGCGCTCCTTGCGGCCGCCCTGCTCGCGCAGCGCCTCCTGGTTGAAGCGGTCCAACTCGACGATCAATTGTCGGACGATCCCTTGCGCGAGCGCCGCCGTCGGTGCGGTCGCGGTCACGCGCAAGACCCGGCTCGCGTCGTCGATCTCCACCGCCAGAGCCTCCTGCAGCCGGGCGACGGCCTCCTGCTCGGCGGCCTCGGGGTTGGTCCCACGAAGCGCGGTGAGATCGTAGGGGGTGTAGAGATCGAGGGTGTCGACGACCCGCTGGCAGACGCTGTAGCTGGCCAGGATCTCGCGCTGGACCTCGTTGGAGCCCCCCTCGCCGAAGAGGTTCAGTCCGAAGGGCAGCCCCGCCTGGCCGAGCAGGGCCCCGAGAGGTGACACCGAGGATTCCGCCTCGGGCAGGAGACTGGCCGTCGCCGCATACCGGCGAGGCAACACGAACAGCGCCAGGAGGATAGCCACCGCTGTGGCGACGGCGGTTCCGAGGAGGATCAAGCGCCGGCGGCGCATCAGGATTCCGAGCAAGGCTCCGAGGGAGAAAGACGCTTGCATTGGTTCCGCCGGCCGGATACGTTTACACTGCTTCCACGATGTGCGGCACCGTACATCGCCCACCCGTGAGTGTCAACACCATTGCCCTGGAGGCCCGCTAGCCCCACTGCTTTCGCCGGAGCGCCAGGCTAGAAGAGTGCTCCGCAAGCACATCCAACGGGTTCCCTTGGCAAAGCCCTTGCTTTGCTGACGAGGTTGCGACCGAGCGACGCGCTGCGGTGCGTTGTGCGCATGCGCGGCGCGGCAGACCCTGCCTGCGTCTGGGAAGTACCTGCCGCAGTGGGTGAACTTAGCGCTTGACGCTCTTTGGGGGCTATGGGACTTTTCGCCGTCTTTTCCGATGGTTCGCCCTCCGCGGGTCGAGAGTCCAGCCTGCGCGTCAGGACCGCTTACGAACGCAGCCTGGCGGTTGCCGCTTTGCAGATGGAGGCGTAGGTGAAGTACCTGGTCACCGGTGGCGCGGGCTTCATCGGTTCACATTTGTGTGAGTACCTGCTCGGGCAGGGCCATCGTGTTCATGCAATCGATAATCTCTCTACGGGACGGCTCGAGAACGTCGAGCACCTCGCCGATCACCCCCGCTTCTCGCTCACCGTCGATAGCATCCTCAACCCCTTCCTGATGGAACGCCTGATCCAGGAGGCGGATGTCGTCTACCATCTCGCCGCGGCTGTCGGCGTCAAGTTGATCATCGAGAAGCCTGTTTCCACCATCGAGACGAACATCCAGGGCACCGAGATCGTGCTTCGCTATGCCAGCCGGCACGGCCGCAAGGTCGTGATCTCCTCGACGAGCGAAGTCTACGGGAAGAACAACAAGCTGCCCTTCACCGAGGATGACGACTGCAGCTACGGCCCGACGACGATCGGCCGCTGGAGCTACGCCTACTCCAAGGCCCTGGACGAGTTCATGGCCCTTGCTTATCGGCAGGAGACGCAGGTGCCGGTCGTCATCACGCGCCTATTCAACACCGTCGGCCCCCGGCAGACCGGTCGCTACGGGATGGTGATCCCCCGCTTCATTCGTCAAGCTCTGCAGGGAGAACCGATCACGGTCTACGGCAACGGGAAGCAGAGTCGGAGCTTCACCTACGTCGGTGATGTCGTGAAGGCCCTCGTCGACCTCAGCGAGGCGGAAGCCGCCGAGGGCGAGGTCTTCAACGTGGGCAACGACGAGCTGGTTACGATTGAGGGGCTGGCTCAGAAGGTGAAGCTGATGACGGGCAGCCGCTCGAAGATCGAGTACATCCCGTACGAGAAGGCCTACAGCGCCAACTACGAGGACATGATGCATCGCTTGCCCTCGCTGAAGAAGATCCATGGCGCCATCGGCTACCGGCCGACGATGAACCTCGAGAGCATCCTGCGCACGGTGATCGACCACACGAGCCGGGAAATTGCCAGGGCGCGGGGCAGCCTCGATAGTCGCGCCCTGATCTCCTGAGATCCTTGCGGCGAGCCTGAGCGCCCCCCCGCCGTGCGGGACCTGTCCGGTCCGCATCCAGCAGCTGGCGCTAGCTCTCCCGCCTCGCTCGGACTAGCGCAGGAGAAGCCAGCGACGGGCCTGCTGCGTGCCGCCCCCGGCCGCCCTCAGCAAGTAAACACCTGAGGCCAGCTGCGGCAGGCTGCCGTCTCCGCTACTGAAGACCAGCAACCTGCCATCCGGTCCAGGGACACCCGCCCACAGCTCCGCGAGTTCTCGCCCTTGCACGTCGTGCAGGGTCAGTCGCACGTTGAGCCCAGGAGCGCCGGATAGGTGGAGCGTCATTCCTGGATTGCCGGGATTGGGGTAGGGAGGTCCGAGCGCAATCTGGCTGCGCATCCCTGCGGGCAGTTCGTCGCTCGCGGTTTCCCCCCGCGCGAAGACCACACCGTCCTCGTAGGGCACCGTGATGGCGCTCCCCCCCAGCCAGGGCGCAAAGTCCGCAGCCTGATCATCGCCCGGCAGGAGTGTCCAGTCCGCGTCGTACGCGAGTACCTGGTCCGCCTCGGACGCATTGCAGACCACGAGTCCGTTCTCGTACTCGCGCGCGAGCAGCCCACCATCGCCGAGTACAACGCTCAAGGAGTCGATCACCATGCTCACGATGCCGCGCGTAACGAGCCGCACGGTGTAGTTCGTCGCGGAGCCGAGATTGAGCTTGCCGCGATACAACCCCTCGGCACCGGCCTCTGCGCGCAGGGTGGTTGTCGTCAGGCCTCCAGGTGCACTCTTGAAGAAGAGCTGCGTCTCGCCGAGCGCCACGTCGAGCATCCGATAGCGGAAGGAGAAAACGTAGCTCGTGTCGGGCAGGAAACCGCCGGTGGGCGTGACGTAGAAGAGCGTCGGGAACGGATCTGCGGCGTTGGTGGTCGCAAGCAGGGAACTCGCGCCCTGGAGCACGAGACCTGGCTCGCTCGTGATGCTCACCGCCGTGTGAGGCGCGAAGGGCGCGACATGGGGTCCGATGCCGCCTTCGAAGACGTCGACGAAAAGTGGCGTCTCGTTGAGGGTGAAGCGGGGGCCAAGAGGCAGTCCAAGCTGGAAATCAAAGAGATCGTACCATGTGACCTGGTAGTGGTCGAAGGTGCTGAAGTCGTAGCTGAAGTAGTTGTCGCTGAGCAGGCTGCCGGTGTAGCGGAAGCGGAAGGGAGGCATGTCGAAGGGACTGCCGCCGACCTCCTGGAATGGGTAGAGCCCGTTCACGGACGTCAGGTTCGTCCCGAATTCGAGGGAGTTCCAGATGTCCAGGTCCATGAGAGTCCCGTCGAAGTAGCCCTCGCCGGGACTTCCCGGGAAAGCCTCATAGAGCTTCCCATGCAGAGCATCATGACGCGGCTTGGAGTTGTTGCCCATGATCACGGTGCTGGGTGGGAGCTGGGCGGCCAGCGAATCCGCGAACATGGCCATCGACTCTGTCAGCCAGGCTTGGATTCCCGCACTGCCGATGCCGGCTTCGTAGAGATCCGCGATCTGATTGTTGTTGTAGTCGAAGCTCCCCGCAAAGAGCGGATCCCACCAGAGGTAGCCGCCGTTGCTCATCTCGTCCAGGAAGACGCCGTCGATCACGCCGGTTTCGATCAAGGGGAAGAAGCGCTCCCTGACGAAGCGAATGAAGTAGTCCCGGAACCGCTCACCGTTCACGGTCGGACACACAGCAGTGATGTTGACGTGCTCCGCATGCTCCCAGAACGAGATCACTTGGCCCATCTCGTTGCGAGCCAGCCACTCCGAATGGACCCCACTGACGAAGTCGTGCCGCAAGGTCCCTGGCGTATCGTCCGGACCAAGGTTGTCCGTGATCAGTACAGGATCGATGTAGGCCAGGAGCATGAGCTCGGGGTTGCTCTGCCGGATGAGCGTCAGACTCGCGGGCGCCCAGTCGATCAGCTGGAAGGGCAGC
>Ga0194127_10000592_pt1:15000-57881 | contig 57881 bp, 44 predicted proteins | sample TA2KigC100mmetaG_FD_148624 | JGI IMG/M metagenome (GOLD analysis project Ga0194127, IMG submission 148624) | Freshwater microbial communities from Lake Tanganyika, Tanzania - TA2015036 Kigoma Deep Cast 100m | ecosystem: Environmental > Aquatic > Freshwater > Lake | place: Tanzania...
ACCCACGCGGCGTCGCTCCGTCAGGGTTTCCCCCATTGCGGAAGCCTCTCGACTGCTGCCTCCCGTAGGAGTCTGGGCCGTATCTCAGTCCCAGTGTGGCCGGACACCCTCTCAGGCCGGCTACCGATCGTCGCCATGGTAGGCCGTTACCCCACCATCTAGCTAATCGGACGCGGGGCCATCCCCAAGCGACAGCTTGAGACAGAGGCCATCTTTGACTGAACTCGGATGCCCGTGTTCAGTATCATGCGGTATTAGCGTCTCGTTAGAAACGTTATCCCCCACTCAAGGGCAGGTTCCCCACGCGTTACTCACCCGTTCGCCACTCTACTCACGTCCCGAAGGACGCTTTCTCGTTCGACTTGCATGCCTAATCCACGCCGCCAACGTTCGTTCTGAGCCAGGATCAAACTCTCCGTTGTAGAAAAGAGCCTGGTTACGCGACCTCCTCGCAAGCGAATCGGCCGCGCACCGGTTTTCCTACCTGGCGTCCCAGCAATGGGACGCAAGGCTGCGATCCGGAATCGAACGGACTGTGCGCTATTCGGTTTTCAAAGAGCGGCTGCCCCAAGGGACAGGAGAGGTACCGTAGACCACTGGTACGGCCAAGTCAACGACTTTCTATGCGCAGCCGTACTCGCCCTCTCCCTTTCGCCCTAGGGCTCCGAGGGTAAAGCGGGGGTGAATATAGCCCGGACGCTGGGGCCTGTCAACAGGGGGAGGGAAAAAAGGCCCGCCCCTGTCGATGTCGCTAGGACTCCACTAAGATCCTGAAATAGCGACGCTTACCGACCTTTACTACCGCCGAATCCCCGGCGGCCAGTTCCAGGGACCTCTCGGGATCGCTCACCACCAGGCCATCCACGCTGACGGCTCCCTGGGCAATCAGGCGCCTCGCATCACTCGCGCTCTTCGCCAGGCCCTGCTCTGTCAGCAGTCGGACCAACCAGATCGGTCGACCGGCAGCAAACCTACCCTCAGGGATGTCGGACGGCACGTCCTTGGTGACGAAGAGGCGGTCGAACGCCTCCTCCGCCTGCGCGCCCTGCCCAGGGCCAGCGTAGAGGTCCGCGAGATGCCGCGCGAGCTTCCGCTTGAGAATCACAGGATTCACGGTTCCCGCCGCCAAAGCTGCGAGGTCCGCCTCCACCTCTAGCGGCGGCCAGACACTAGCGAGTCTGAAGTACGATGGCAGCAGCGCATCGGAAATCGACATCGTCTTGCCGAAGATCTCAGCCGCGGGCTCCATGATCCCGATCGTGTTTCCGAGACTCTTAGACATTTTCTCGCCGTTGCCCGCTGTTCCCTCCAGGAGCGGCAGCGTGAGGACGACTTGGGGTTCCTGGCCGAATGCTTGCTGGAACTGACGCCCCACGAGCAGGTTGAATTTCTGGTCAGTTCCCCCCACCTCAATATCGGCCCCCAGGGCAACAGAGTCGTAGCCTTGGATGAGCGGGTAGAGGAACTCCATGACGCTGATCGGTCTTTGCTCGGCGTAGCGCTTCGCGAAGTCGTCGCGCTCTAGCATCCGCGCCACTGTGTAGTGGCTCGTGATCCGGAGCACATCCGCGAAGCTCAGTCCTGAGCACCACTCGCTGTTGAAACGGACTTCGAGGCGGTCGAGATCGAGAATCCTGCCGACCTGCTGACGATAGGTCTCGGCATTCGCCTCGACATCGGTCCGCGACATGGCTTTCCGCGTTTCAGAGCGGCCAGAGGGATCCCCGATGAGAGCTGTGAAGTCTCCGATGAGGAACACCACTCGATGCCCCAGGTCCTGGAACTGGCGCAGCTTCCTCAGCCCCACGGCATGCCCCAGGTGCAGATCTGGGGCCGTGGGATCGAAACCCTGCTTGATGACGAGCGGACGGCCGGTCGCCACCGCTCGTTCGAGCTTCCGCTCCAGTTCTCCCTCCGGGAGAACCTCCTCCGTGCCGCGTCGAATGATGTCGAGCTGTTCCTTGACCGGCAGCATGAACCTCTCCTCGCGCCTTCCCCTGGTGGGGTGCAGATACGCTAGCCACGGGTCGCATCGTTGACAAGGGGATTCGCGTTACCTAAGGTCTCAGCCCAATGAATACGGTTCTGGAGCCTCCGTCACGCCGCCTGCCGCAACGCCGGCCGCCCTTCCGCCGTTCCTTGCTGCTGCGCCTGCTGCTGCTTGCGTTTTGCTTTGCGCTCGGCATCGGCATCGCAAGCTTCGTCTGGCTCTCGCGCGACCTGCCGTCGACGACGCGGCTGCAGACGATCACGCAGAGCCTCAAGACCCAGGTCTTGGACCGCCACGGCGACGTCTATGGTTCCTTCGGCATCGAGAACCGGGTCGCCATCTCGCTCGACGCGATGCCGGAGCACCTGGTCGACGCCGTGCTCTCAGTCGAGGACCGTCGCTTCTACCGGCATTGGGGACTGGATATCTTGCGCTGGCCCAAGGTCTTGCTGACCGACATCGGGATTCGATTGCGCAGCCGGAGCGCGCCCCTCCAGGGAGCCAGCACGATCTCGCAGCAGCTCGCCCGTGACCTCTTCCTCACGAAGGATCAGAGCCTCGAACGCAAGCTCAAGGAGATGATCCTGACGCTGAAGATCGAGCGCGCCTACGCGAAAGAAGAGATCCTGACGCTGTACCTGAATCAGGTCTACTTCGGGGCCGGCGCCTACGGTGTGGAGTCCGTCTCGCAGACGCTCTTCGGCAGGCCTGCCGCCGAGCTCGACATCGTGCAGGCGGCCCTGATCGCGGGCATGCCGAAGAACCCTGCGGCCTACAATCCGCTGCGCTATCCGGACCGGGCCCGCGAGCGCCGGAATCTCGTCCTCAAGGCGATGGTGGACAACGACTGCCTCGATCGCGGACAACTGGCCGCTCTCCAGGCCGCGCCGCTCGGGCTCCTCGAGCACAAGCCTGAACGTCGGAGCGGGAGCTACTTCCTGGAGTACGTGCGACAGTACCTGGAGAGCCGCTACGGTACCGAGCAGCTCTACCGCGATGGGCTCACCGTAGAGACGACCGTTGATCCCGCGGCGCAGCTGCTGGCCGAAGAGGAGATGGAGGCCTACCTCGAGTACCTCGAAGGTTACATGCACTACCGGCAAACCTACGCCAGCGTCACCGCCCGCATCATTGCGGGCCAGCAGGTGCCGTCCGGCGAGCAGTATCTTCAGGGTGCCGTGCTCGTGATGGACCCGGAGATCGGCGCGATTCGCGCGATGGTCGGTGGTCGCGACTTCACGCAGAGCGAATTCAACCGTGCGGTCCAGGCGCCTCGGCAGCCGGGGAGCGCGTTCAAGCTCTTCGTCTATCTCGCTGCTATCGAGAACGGATTCGCCCCCAGCGACCTGATCCTCGACACGCCTGTATCCATTCCCCTCCCCGGGCAGGCGAAGGCCTATCGGCCACGCAATCACTCGGGCAAGTTCCTCGGCGAGATCACCCTGCGCACAGCCCTTGCCCAGTCGATCAACATCCCGGCCGTCAAGCTGACGAGTCGCCTGGGCCCGGTGACCGTGATCGACTACGCCCGACGACTCGGCATCGAGAGTCCGCTGCCGCCGGTGATGTCACTGGCGCTCGGCGCCGCCGATGTCACCCTGCTCGAACTCACCAGCGCCTATGGCACGATTGCCGCAGGCGGTATCCACAGCGAGCCCTTTGCCATCGTTCGCGTCATCGACCGCTGGGGCCAGGTGCTGGAAGAGCACCAGCCCGAGCGGCGCGAGGTCGTCAACCCACGCAGCAACTCTCTGATTACGAGCATGCTCGAGTCGGTGATCAGCTCAGGCACCGGGGTCCGCGCCCGCAGCCTCGGCTTCCAGCACCCTGCCGCCGGGAAGACCGGAACCACGGACTCCAACTTCGACGCCTGGTTCATCGGTTTCTCCCGCCAGTACGTTTGTGGAGTCTGGGTCGGCTTCGACCAGAAGCGGCCAATGGGGCAGTGGATGGAGGGGTCGCACGCGGCCCTGCCGATCTGGGCCGAGATCATGAAGGGTCTGCACGCGGATCTGCCGCCAGAAGCCTTCCCCGTGCCGGAGGGCATCGTCAAGGTGGCGATCTGCCCGCAATCGGGACTGCTTTCCACACGCTACTGCCCGGGCGCCCGCCAGGAGGCCTTCAGCGAGGGCCAGCAGCCGACGCGGACCTGCGATCGCCACGCGCACGGCGCTTCCGGCCGTCTCGGAACCGGGCCCGACTTCCGGGAGATCGACCGTCGAAGTCAGGAAGAGGAACTGCCCGGCCGCTGAGCCCAGCCGCTTCAAGCGCTGAGCAGTTCCTCCAACCGGCTCAGCGGCCGAAATCCGCGCGCGTCCTCCAGGCCCAGCAGCAAGGGGACTGCCGACGGCGGCTCCGGCCGCGCTTCGAGGAGCCGCGCCAGTTCCTCGGCGGCGGTCGTCACGCGCGCGGAGTCGCTGCCCTCGACCTGAGCGATGGTCTCGCCGACAGCGACGGGCTCCCCCCAACCCTTGAGGAAGACCACCCCCGCCGCCGAATCGACGCCATCCTCGGCGCGCACGCGCCCGGCCCCCAGCCGGGCCGCGAGCGAGCCGACGGCGGCCGCACTGGGAGCCGGCAGGAAGCCCGCTCTGCGCGCACAGACTGCGGCCGTCGCCGGTGCTGCCGGCAGACCCCAATCTGGACGGCCGGGATCGAGACGGCCGCCCTGGGCGGCAACCACGGCCAGGAATCGCTCCCGCGCCCGGCCCTCGGCCAGAACCGCTCGACAGTCCGCCAGCAGCGTCGATCGCGGTCTGCCGAGCGCCAGCTCGAGCATGACCGTCGCCAGCGCCAGAACGAGGTCCCGCGGGGGCGACGGACCGCCACCCCCGAGCAGGTCCAGGGCCTCGCGCAGTTCGGGCCGGTTGCCGACCGCCCGCCCCAGCGGCGACTCCATGCCTGTGTAGAGGACGCTGCACCGCAGCCCGAAGGCCGCCGCCGTCTCGCGCAACGCGGTCCCCAGCGCGCGCCCCTCGGCCAGGTCGCGCATGAAGGCGCCCTCACCCACCTTGAGATCGATCACCAGGGCCTGCGGGCCGGCTGCGATCTTCTTGCTCAGGATCGAACTCACGATGAGCGGCAAGGACTCGATGGTGCCCGTGACGTCGCGCAGGGCGTAGAGCCGCCGATCGGCCGGGGCGATGGTCTGGCTCTGGCCGATGAAGGCGCAGCCAAGAGCCTCGACCTGTCGCGCGAATGACTCGGCCGCTAACTCTGTGCGGAAGCCGGGGATCGCCTCCAGCTTGTCGAGCGTGCCCCCGGTGATGCCGAGGCCGCGCCCGCTGAGCATCGGCACGGCTGCGCCCAACTCGGCCACGAGGGGCGCCAGCACGAGCGAGAGCTTGTCGCCGACACCGCCGGTGCTGTGCTTGTCGACCGTCGGCCGGCCGAGACCCGACCACTCATGGCAGTGCCCCGAAGCGGCCATCGCGCGGGTGAGCGCAATGGTCTCGCCGGCGTCCATGCCTCGGCAGTAGATGGCCATCAGCAACGCACCGATCTGGTAGTCCGGCACTTCACCCGTCGCCACCGCCTGCGCAAAGCGGTTCAGCGCGGCGGGGGCGAGGGCGCGGCCCGCCCGCTTCTCGAGAATCAGGGGCAGGGCATTCACCGCAGCGGCTCCCGACGGGGATAGTCCAGGAACGGTCGGGGCAGGAAGTCCACCAGGCGACACCGCTCCCGTTCGCCGCTCGCGTTGACCAGGATCACCGGCAACTCCGCCGCGAACTCGCGCAGGACCTGCAGGCAGGCGCCGCAGGGCGGCGTGAAGCCAGCCGCTTCCGTGGCGATGGCGATCGCGAGCCAATCCCGCCGCCCCGCGAACACCGCCGCCGCGACCGCATTGCGCTCGGCACAGACGGAGAGCCCGAGCGAGGCGTTCTCGAGATTGGCGGCGGCGACGACGCTGCCATCCGCGCAGGCGATCGCCGCACCGACCCGAAACCCCGAATAGGGTGCGTGCGCCCCGGCGCGCGCCGCCAGTGCGGCCGCCACTAACGCCTGCTCATCCATGCCGCTCCTCCTCGCTCGCCGCCGACTGCGGCGCTTCCCTGAGCGCAGCCCAGAGCGACCGCCCCGCGCCCGTGACCGGCAGCGCAAAGGCCTCCGCCAGGGTGGCCGCGAGGTCGGCGAAGCTCTCGCGTCGACCGAGATCGCGCGCCTCGCGAACCTCAGGCCCGCGCGCCAGCAAGGGCACGTACTCCCGCGTGTGATCGCTGCCGGGGCCCGTGGGATCGTTGCCGTGGTCGGCGGTGATGAAGAGCCAGTCCCGCGGGCCCATGTCGGCGAGGAAGCCCGCGAGCCAGCGATCGAAGACCCGCAGCCCCTCGGCGTAGCCCGCCGGATCGCGGCGGTGCCCCCAGAGCATGTCGAAGTCGATCAGGTTGGCGAGCACCAAGCCGGCCCGCGCGGAGCGCGCCTGCACTTCGCGCAGGCTCGCCATGCACTCCTCGTTTCCCTTGCTGGGCACATGCGTGCTGAAGCCTCGCCCCGCGAAGAGGTCGCGGACCTTGCCGATGCCGATCACCGGCAGCCCCGCCGCAAGCAGGCGATCGAGCAGGGTCTCACCCGGCGGCGGCAGCGAGAAGTCGCGCCGGCCGGCGCTGCGGCGGTAGTTGCCCGACCGCCCCGTGAAGGGCCGCGCAATCACGCGGCTCACCCCGAACTCGCCCTGCAGGAGGGCGCGCGCTTCCGCACAGAAGGCGTAGAGCCCGGTCACCGGCAGCCGTTCCTCGTGCGCCGCCACCTGGAAGACGGAGTCCGCCGAGGTGTAGACGATCAGCTTGCCCGTCTCGCGGTGCTCGTCGCCGAGGCGCTCGATGATCTCCGTCCCCGAGGCGGCCACGTTGCCGATGAAGCCGAATCCCGTGCGCTGCGTGAGCTCTTCCAGCAGCGGCACCGGGAAGCCCTGCGGGAAGAGCGGGAACGGCCGGTCGAGCACGAGTCCCATCAGCTCCCAGTGCCCGGTCGTGCTGTCCTTGCCGGGCGACTTCGCCGCCAGGCGCGCGAAACCGCCCTGCACCGGACGGTCCAGGTCCAGGCCGTGCCAGGCCTGCACGCGACCGAGGCCGAGACCCGCGAGGGTCGGCAGCGCGAGCCCGCCTACGGCAGCCGCGAGATTGGCCAGGGTGTTGCGACCTTCATCGCCGAAGGCGCGGCTGTCCGGCAGGTCGCCGACGCCGAGGCCGTCGAGGATGATCACGAACACCCGCGGCGTCACTCCTCATGCCCTCCCATGTAGAGGTTGCGGCCGAGCAGCTTGTGGACGCCGGTCCAGTTGCTGTCGCCCCCCATCGTTTCCCGGCCCTCTTTGAGGACGCGGGCATAGCCGTCGATCTGCGCGTCGAGATTGTCGATGTGGTGGAAGACGATCGCCTCCAGGGTCTTGGGCAGCTTGGGGCTGCCGAACTCGTAGGCGCCCTGGTGGCTGACGATCAGGTGTTTGAGCCGGTAGACCGTCTCCAGCTCGAGTTCGGGGAAGCGCGGCAGGTACTCGCTGAGGATCTCGACGCCCTGCACGACGTGCCCGATCAGGCGACCCTCGGAGCTGTAATCGATCGCCCGCTCGAACTCCATCTCCCGCACCTTGCCGAGATCGTGGAGATAGCAGGCGGCGAGCAGGAGGTCGCGATCGAGCTCCGGATAGAGCGTGCACAGGTTCATCACGATGCGGCTCAGCTTGACGACGTGCTCCATCAAGCCGCCGACGTAGGGATGGTGCCAGGTCTTGCCCGCCGGCGCGGCCCGGAAGCGCCAGCCGAGCTCGGGATCCTCGAACATCTCCGTGAGGAGGCGCCGCAACGTGGGATCGCGGACGTCGGCCAGGCGCTGTCGCCACTCGGCCTCGAGCGCTTGCCGGTCGCAGGGTGTCACCGGCAGGAACTCGGCGAGGTCGAAGTGCGAGCCGTCCACCGCCTCGATCTCGTGGACGCGCACCTGCAGCTGCTCGCGGTAGTCCTGGACCTCGCCGATCACGCGCACGAAGCGGCCCTGCTCGAGGCGGTCGTAGGTCTCCTGGGCGCCGTCCCAGAGGATGCCGCCGAGCACGCCGCTGTTGTCGCTGAACTGGAAGAGGAGGAAGCGGCTGCCGTCCGGGTTCTTCTTGAGCAGCTTGCGCTTGAGGATGTAGATGCTGTCGATCTCCCGCCCCGCCTGGAGGCTGCTCACGGGCTCGCGTCGCATGGCGTCTCCGATCTAGACGTTGAAGCGGATGTTGACGATGTCCCCATCCTGGACAGGATACTCCTTGCCTTCCAGGCGCAGCTCGCCGTGCTTGCGCGCTTCCGCCAGGGAGCCGCGCGCGATGAAGGTCGCATAGGCGATCACCTCGGCCCGGATGAAGCCGCGCTCCAAGTCGCTGTGGACCTTCCCCGCCGCGCGCACGGCCGGCAAGCCGCGCTCGATGGTCCAGGCCCGCACCTCGTCATCGCCGACGGTGAAGAAGGAGGCGAGAGCGAGCAGTTCGTAGCAGGCGCGGATGAAGCGGTCGCGGGCGGGCTCGCTGACGCCGATGTCCGCGAGGAAAGCCTGCCGATCCTCGGGCGCCAGCTGCGCGATCTCCCACTCGTCGACCGCGTTCAGGCTCAGGAAGGCGAGGCCGCCCGCCTCGGCGAGCGCGGCAGCGCCGGCCAGGGCCCGTGCATCCGGCTCGCGGCCGCAGTTCGCGAGCAGCACCATCGGCGGTTTGCTGAGGAACTGGTAGCCGCGCACGAGGCTCTCCTCCGCCTCCTCGAGCGGCAGGCGGCGCAGCGGCTGCTCATCCCCCAGGGCCTCCTGCAGGCGCGTGAGCAGGGTTTGCTCCGGCAGCAGTTCGCGGCGGCCCTTGGCGATGTCCGCCTGCAGCCGCTCCAGCCGCCGTTCGACGAGGAGCAGATCCGTGAGGATGAGCTCCTGCTCCAGCGCTGCCGCGTCGACAGCCGCCCCCCCGCCCGGCTCATCGCCCGGAAAGGCGCGCAGGACGTGGACCAGCGCATCGACGTTGCGCATCTCGCTGAGCCGCTCGGACGGAATGCCGCCCCGCCCGACTTCGAAGGCGGGCAGGTCGAGGAACTCGATCTCCGCGTAGGTGGTCTTCTTCGGCTTAAAGATGGCGGTCAGACGGTCGACGCGCGGGTCGGGCACCTTGATCGTGGCCCGGTGCGCCTCGCGGCCGCCACCGCCCGTCGCCTCGCCCCGCCCCGTGAGCAGGTTGAACACGGTTGTCCGGCCGACCCGGGGCAGGCCGATGAGTCCGATCTTCATCGTCGCCTCCTGGGGGTATTGAAGCACAGGACCGGCGCCGGCGAGTACGAAAAAGCCCCGGTCCGAAGACCGGGGCGGAGAGGTCGAACGCCCTAGCCGTTCGTGATCATGTAGTTCTGGAAGCGGAAGACCTCGAGCGTGAGCGGACCGAGCACGCCCAATTCGTCCTGCTGGCTGCGCCGATAGGACTCGCCGAGCGGGCCGCCGATGCCGATCTGCCCGCCCTCGGACATTGCCGCCTTCAGGAAGAGTTCGCCCAGGGAGTTCACGCCCTCGAGCTTGAAGCGGCCGATCGCGGTGTCCAGCGTGTAGCTGAGGATGCCTCCCAGGTCGTTGCGCCCCAGCTCGCCCGTGACCCAGACCTTCTCGCCCTGCTGCCCATAGGCGCGCAGCATGGAGCGCTGATCCGATTCGCCGAGGCGGCCGATGTCGCCGAGCAGGTCGACGTAGGCGGTGCGGTCGAAGGAGGCGAAGTTCTGGTAGGAGGGGAAGACCGGCGGTTCGTCGGCCGTGACGAAGGAGGTGTCCGCGCCCTCGATGACGTGCTCCAGGATCAGGAAAACGTCCGGGCTGCTGCCCCACTGGCGGCGGACGCCCAGCTTGAAGCTGGCATCGACGCTGCCGAGGAGGGAGAGATCATCGGCGCAGAGGAACTCGAGGCGATCGCCCTCGGCGAGCAGGGCCAGCTTGCTGCCCACAGCCAGCACCTTCGGCGAGCTGAGTTCGAACTTGAAAAGCTTGTTCGTGTTCTCCCCACTGACGGCCTGCGTCAGGGACGCGGGCTCGTAGGGGTTCTCGATCTTCTTCTGACCACAACCCACCAGGGACAGGCTCGAAACCAGAACGCCCAGCGCCAGCAGGCGGAGGGCGAGGCGGGCCGGGTCGGTCGTCATCATCATGGACGAACTCCCTTCCAGAGTCACTCGGGCTCACTATGATGAGGGGCAGTTTGGGAAAGCGCGCGAAAGATACCACCGGTCCCAGGGGGAGTCAACGGCCAAAGTGCCGCCAGAATCGCGAGATATCTCCCTGACGGCCACCGCGGCAGGCAGGGGAACAGGGCTTTGAGGCACCGGGGAGGCTGGGTTATCTTGCTGGCGCCCGGGGCGCGGAGCCCCGGCCGCTCGCCGCCCCAGGAGGTGTTCATGTCCCGCCTACTTCGCCGCCTGCTCCTGAGCGCCACACTGCTCGCGACGCCCGCCGTGCTCGAGGCCGCACCGGCCCCCTTCCCCGGCGAGGAGGAGGCCGCCGCCTTCGCCCGGCTCTTCGTGAGTGAGCGCGAGCGGCTGGTGCCGGGCCTGATCGAGCTCCAGCTCGCCGCGGCGCCGGCCGCGCCGGGCGAGCTGGCGGGCCGCGGGGTGACCAGCCTGCCCGCACTGGACGCTGCCCTGCGCCAGCGCGGCCTGCGCGGGCTGGAGCCGATCTTCTTCCGCGTTGCGCCGGCCCGCGGCGCCTTCGGCGACTTCCGGGACCGCTTCTTCACCGTCCAGCTCGATCCCACCGTCGATCTGCGGGAGACCTGCCTCGCCCTGATGGCCCTGCCGGAGGTGCTCACCGCCTGGCCCGTCCTGCGCTGCCCGCTCGCGCGCGAGCCCGTCGCCATCGTGACGCCCAACGATCCCAGCTTCGGCGCCCAGTACTACCTGACCACCAACGGCGGCCGCGGTACCCTGCGCGCGAAGGGCGCCTGGGGCCACAGCCTCGGCGACAGCAGCGTCGTTGTCGCCATTTGCGACACGGGGATCGATCTCGACCACCCGGACCTCGCAGGGCCGGCGCCCTACCTCGCGGGCAATCTCGCCATCGACTGGGAGGAGTACGGCGGCGCCAATCACGTGGACGACGATGGCAACGGCTACGTCGACGACTGGCGGGGCTGGGACTTCGTCAACGTCGGCTCCGGGCCCTACCCGGGCGAGGACTACGCGACCGAAGACAATCAGCCCGCCGACTTCGTCGGCCACGGCACCAACTGCGCCGGCTGCGTGAGCGCGATCTGCAACAACGGCGTCGGCATCGCCGCGATCGGCTGGCGCGTGCGGATCCTCCCCCTGCGCATCGGCTTCGCCGTCGAGGACGGCCAAGGCGGCATGACCGGCGTCGCCTATTCCACGACGATGGCGAGCGCCTTCAACTACGCCCGCGTCAAGGGCGCGCAGGTCGTGAACCTCAGCTTCGGCTCGAGCTACACGCCGAGCCTGCTGAGCGCGGTGAACGCCTGCTACAACGCCGGCGTGATCATGGCCGTTGCGGCCGGCAACGACAACAGCAGCACGGCCGACTACCTGGCGACGACGGCGAAGTGCCTCGACGTCGCCGCGACGACGAGCACGGACGGCAAGGCGGACTTCTCCAACTACGGCAGCTGGGTCGACCTCTGCGCGCCGGGCGTCGGCATCCTGACGACGGCCATCGACGGCTACGCGGTGACGCAGGGCACCTCCTTCGCGAGCCCGCTCGCCGCCGGCCTCGCGGCCCAGGTGTACTGGCGGCTCCACGCCGGCCAGCGCAGCCAGGCCAACGCGACGAGCGTGCGCGCCAAGCTCCTGGACACCTGCGACGACATCGACGCCCTCAATCCGGGCTACGGCGGCCTGCTCGGCGCCGGTCGCATCAATGCCTTCCAGGCGCTCGGCGGGGGCAGCTTCTTCGCGTTCCCCGACGGGTTCCCCGCTTTCCAGGAGGCGATCGACTTCGCCGTCGCGGGCGACAGCATCGTCGTCCGTGGCGCCGTGAGCGCCGCCACGGGCCTGATCAATCCCGACAAGGCGCTCAGCCTGCTCGGCGGCTGGAGCGCCGACTACGAGAGCCGCGACCCGGCGGGCAACCCGAGCACCCTGCTCGGCAACGGGGTCCAGCCCCTCTTCGTGCTGAACACCCCCGGGCTGGGCGCCGAGCTCGTCATCGACGGCTTCCGGCTCGAGAACGGCGCCGGCAGCGCCGGCTACTTCCCGACCCTGGGCCGCTACGGCGGGGGCATGCTGGTGAGCGCCGGCGCGCCTGCGCTGCGCCATCTCGTCTTCGCGGCGAACGACCTCAGCGGCGAGGCCGTCTCCGCGGGCGGCGGCCTCTTCGTCGCCAACACGAGCCTCGCGCTCCAGGACTGCCGCTTCGAGGGCAACCGCGCCGTCCGCGGCGGCGGCCTCGGGCTCTACCAGGCCAGCGTGACCCTTGCCGATTGCGTCTTCAGCGACAACGCGGCCACGCACGCGACGAGCAGCGCCCGCCGCGGCGGCGCCCTCCACTTGCAGGGCGGGCAGATCGGCGGCAGCGGGGTCAGCTTCGACCTGAACGCGGCCCTCGACGAGGGCGGCGCGGTCTACCTCGACGCGGCGAGCAGCCTGGCCCTGGGCGCCTCTGCCTGGACGGACAACAGCGCCGGACCGGCCGGCGGCGCCATCGCTGCCCTTGGCCCCGTCGCGCTCGACCGCTGCGCGCTCAGCGACAACAGCGCTGCCGCCGGCGGCGCCCTGCACGCTGCCGCCGCGCTCACCGTCACCGGCTCGGCTTTCGCGGGCAACGGCAACCCGGCGCTGACCACTTTCGGCGGCGCCATCTACAGCCTGAATGCGCCGCTGGCGATCCGCAGCTGCAGCTTCCAGGGCGACGCGGTCAGCCTGCAGGGTGCCGCCCTCTACGCCCAGGGCAGCAGCGGGCAGTTCCGCAACAACAGCTGCGAGGCGCTGATCGGCCCCTATGCGGGCGCCGCCATCGTCTGCAACGGCGCGGCCCTGGACCTGCGCAACTGCCAGTTCACGCACATCGCCGCGGGCTTCCCGGTCTTCGCCTCCGGCGCCAACCTGCCGACTGCGGGCTACAACAACTTCTTCGGCAACGGCAGCGGCGACTACCTCGGCGTGACGAGCGCGGGTGGCGACACGCACGTCGATCCGCTGTACGTCGGCGCGGTCGTCGGCGATCTGCACCTGGGCCTCGACTCGCCGAGCCTGGATGCCGGCGATCCGGCGATCCTCGACCCCGACGGCGGCCGCAGCGACATCGGCGCGCACGGCGGACCCGAGGCCACCGCCGAGCAACCGGACGCGCCCGCTGGACTGCAGGTCGTCACCCGCGGCGAGCGGGCCTGGTTCATCGACCTCGACTGGGACGACAACGCCGAGGGCGACCTGGCGGGGTACGCTGTCTATCGGGGTCTCAGCGTCGATTTCACCCCGGGCGCGGCCAGCCGCGTCGCGCTCATCGCGCCGCCCGTCTCCAGCTGGCGCGACGAGGTGCCCGACGGCGAGACGCTCTTCCACTACAAGGTCGCCGCCTACGATGCGGACGGCTACGCCAGCGGCTACTCGGCCTCCGCCAGCGGAACGGGCCAGAACGACACCGCCGCCGGTGACCTGCCGCCGGCCCGCTTCCGTCTGCTGGAAGCCTGCCCGAACCCCTTCAACCCGAGCACCGCCGTCGGTTTCGAGTTGCCGGCGCCGGCGACGGTGCAGCTGACGCTCTTCGACGCCCAGGGCCGCTGCGTGCGCAGCGAGTGGCTGGGACGCGTGGCGGCCGGCCGCCACCGCTGGACCTGGGACGGCCGCGACGGCGCGGGACGGCCCCTGCCCAGCGGCGTCTACGCCCTGCAGTTCGCCGCCGGACCCTGGCAGGGTCGACAGAAGCTGACATTGCTGAAATAGGAGGCGTCCGCCGATGTCCTGGCGCCCTGCCTGCTGGCTGCTCGGCGCCGCCGCGTCCGCGCTGGCGGCCGACTTCGATCCGGCGCAGCTGCCCGCCTGGCAGCGCTACGCCTGGCAGGACCTCGCCCCCCTGCTCAGCCACGCCGACGAAGCCGAGCTGCTCGCGCTCGACTCGCCGGCAGCGGTCGCGGAGTGGACGCGCCGCTTCTGGCTGCGCCGCGATCCGACCCCGACGACACCGGCCAACGAGCGCCAGGAGCTGCACGAGAAGCGCCTCGAGACCGCGCGCGCGCTCTACCCCGGCCGCGGACCGCTCGGCCTCGACCAGCGCGGCGAGGACTACGTCCGCTTCGGGCCGGCGGACGAGGAGGCCACCATCGACGAGTGGTTCGACGAAACCGGCCATCACCCGGCGCGTCTGATCTGGCTCTGGCTCTCCCCGCCGATGCGGGCAACCTACGCCGACTGGAACCTCGACGGCGAGTGGGAGCAGGCCTGGGACGAGTCGCCCTCGTCGCGGCCGGACGTCGCGCGCCGGCTCGAGAGCGCCGTGCTCCAGGACGGTCAGGCCGCCGACGCGCAGCTGCTCGACGAGCTGCGCCTGAAGGACCCCCTCGCCTACCAGGATCTCCTGCGCCAGCTCGCCGAGGGCGAGGTCGTCAATGCGCTCGAGGTGCAGAACCAGCGCCTGATCGCCGACCTGATGGGCAGCAAGTTCCGCCGCATGGAGGCGAGCTACCAGGAGAACCGCCGCAGCCGGCGCGACACCTACGTCCACGACTTCCAGGCCCAACCGCTCTGGGCCGTCTTCGCCGTCGACTGCTACCGCGGCGGCCGCGGGCGCAGCCGCGTGGAGATCAGCCACCAACTGCGCCTGAACGACCTCGGCTTCCGCTGGGCGGAGGCGCGCGGCGACTTCGCCGCTGTCCTGCGGCGCGAGGCGGTCCTCTACGATACCGGCGAGCGCGTGGCGGCAAGCCTCGCCGACAGCCTGCCCATTCGCGCCGAGACGCTCGCGGACACGAAGCGCCCCCTGCTCGTGCCTGGCCTGCTCGCCGTGGAGCTGCCCCCCGGCGACTACCGCCTCGCCCTGCGCCTCGAGGATGCCGCCAGCCGCCGCCTGCAGATCTTCACCACCCCCGTGCGCGTGCCCGCATTCCCGGCCGACAGCCTCTGCCTGAGCGACATCAGCTTCGCGAGCAACCTCCAGCGGGGCGCGGCCCCCGCCGCGTTCGCCAAGGGCGAGTGGAGCGTCACCCCCCACCCCCTGCGCGCCTACGCCACGGACCGCAGCGTCCAGCTCTACTTCGAAGTCTACGGCCTGGCGGTCGACGGCGAAGGCCTCAACGACTATGCGGTGAGCTACCGCATCCGGCCGCGGACGCCGATCGTCAGGTCCTCCTGGCTCTTTTCGCTGGAGGAGAGCGTCAACGCGGAGGCGGGCAGCACCTTCGTCGACCGGCACCGCGGCGAGAGCGCTCGCCATCCACTGAGCATCCCGGCTGCGTCCTTTGCCGAGGACAGCTACCTCGTCGAGGTCGAGGTGCGCGATCGCCTCAGCGGGCGCCGGGCGCTGGCGCGCAGCCAATTCAGCGTCGTCAGCCCCGCCGCCCTCGCGGGAGGCGCCGGGCCCCTGCGCTAGGGGCCCCGGGCCGGCCCGCCCGCGTTGACAGCACGCAGTCCCTGTGTCAGCCTCGCGGCGTGCCGTTACACGGGGAGGTCGCCATGACCCGCCGCACCGCGATCCCGCGCGCGCTCGCCCTCGCCCTCGTCGCCGCCCTCGCCTGGACCGGCGCCCTCCGCGCTCAGGAGGGCACCGCCGCCCTGCCTCTGCGCATCGGGTTCAACGGCGGCGAGAGCCCGGGCATCATCCGCCTGAAGGCGAACGCCTTTGCGGCCTTTCTCGAGGAGCGCAGCGGGCTGCGCTGCCAGCCCCTGATCACCGAGACCTACAGTCAGCTCATCCGCGCGATCGCGGAGGGCAAGGTCGACTTCGCCTTTCTCTCGCCGCTCGGTTACGTGACGGCCTCTCAGGTGGCCGATGCGGAACTCCTGCTCAAGAGCGAGCGCGGCGGCCGGCCCTTCTACTGGAGCGTGATCCTCGTGCGCCGCGAGAGCGGCATTCGCAATCTGGGCGACCTGAAGGGCAAGCGCTTCGCCTTCACGCACCTGGGCTCGACCTCGGGCTACGTCGTGCCCCTCAGCGCCCTGCTCAGCGAAGGCATCGATCCCGACCGCTTCTTCGCCAGCATCGTCTACGCCGGCGGCCACAGCGCGGTGATCCGCGCGATCCTGGCCGGCGAGGTGGACGCCGGCGCCACCTTCGCCGACGACCCGGAGGGCCGCGAGGGCGCCTGGACGGCCGAGGAGTTCATCGCCGCCAGCGAGGCCGCCAAGCTGATGCCGATCTTCTTCTCGCCGCCGATTCCCGGGGACACCTTCGTCGCGACGGCGCGGATGCGGGCGGCGCAGCCGGCCATCGTCGCCCAGGTGAAGGGCGTCCTCTTGGCGATGGGCGAGAGCAACCCCGGGCGCCTGATCCTCGGCGACCTCTACAACATCGACAATCTGGTGCCGGCCGAAGACGCCGACTATGAGGTCGTGCGCAGCGCCTTCGCCGCCGTGCGCAACCGCTAGGCGCGCGATGGCCGGGGAAGCGGAGAGGCCGCAGTGCGTCTACTGCGGAGCGTCCGTGGATCTCGTGGCCGACGAGCACATCGAGGCGCTCTGGTACTGCCGGCCTTGCCTGACGCGCCGGCTGGAGCACCAGTTCCTCGTCGAGGAGGGCTGCGACAGCGACGACCCCAGCCACGAGTAGGCGCTAGCCGTAGCGAATCTCGAATCCCTCGCCGCTGAAGTCGGCGGCTTCGGCGGCGGGCAAGCGCTCAACGGCGCGCACCGTCGCCGCGGCCGGACCTCGCCGCAGCTCCGATTCCAGCGCGTCGAGGGCGGCGGCGGGACCCGCGACGAGCAGCGCGACCGATCCGTCCGGCCGGTTCGCGACCCAACCCTGGAGCCCGAGGGCCCGCGCCGCGCGCCGCGCGAAGGCGCGATAGCCGACGCCCTGCACCCCACCGCTGATCCGATAGACGCGTCGCTCCATTGGCAGGCCTCCCCTCGGCTGCTAAGCTGCCCGCTGTCGGCGACGATCCAAGCACGGAGGCCGCCGGGGGAGCAAGGCCCAATGCCCGGCTCGGCGGAGATCGCGGTGCTCGGCCTCGGCTGGTGCGCCTGCGATCGCATCTACAGCGTCGATCGCTACCCGCCGCCCGGCGGCAAGGCGCGCATCCGCGGCGTGCTCGAGCAGGGCGGCGGCCAGGTGGCGACGGCCCTCGTCGCCCTGGCGCGCCTGGGCCACCGGGGGCGCATCGTCGGCAAGCGGGGGGACGATCCCGAGGGCGAGCGCATTGCGCGCGAGTTCGCCGAGGCCGGTGTCGACACGGCGGGCCTGATCACTGTTCCCGGCGCGCGCAGCCAGCTCTCGGTGATCCTCGTGCCGGCGGCGGGCGGCGAGCGCACCATCTTCGTGCACCGGGGGGGGGGGATCGATCTCGGCCCCGCGGATCTGGAGCCGGGCCTGCTGCCGGCGGCGCCCTACATCCTGCTCATCGACGGCCACGAGCTGGAGGCCTGTCTCTTCGCCGCGGCGCACTGCCGGGCGCGGGGTGGGCGCGTCGTCCTCGACGCCGAGCACTGCGAGCCGCGCACGCGGGAGCTGCTGCCCCTCGTCGACGAGTTGGTCGCGGATGAGAGCTTTCCCGCGAAGTTGCTCGGCGAGGCGGTGGATCCGGGCGCGTCGGCGACGCTCGCGGCGCTGCGGGCCACGGGCGCGCGGCGCGTCACGGTCACCCTCGGCGCGCGCGGGGCGGTCGGCTGGGACGGGCAAACGCGCGTCGAGCAACCGGCCTTCGCAGTGCCGGTCGTCGACACGACGGGCGCCGGGGACGCCTTTCACGCCGGCGTCTGCCACGGCCTGCTCGCCGGGCTCGACTTCGCGGCGACCCTGCGCTTCGCCTGCGCACTGGCCGGGCTCAAGTGCCGCGCTCCCGGCGGCCGCCTGGGCCTGCCCAGCCTCGCCGAGGTCGAGGCCCTCCTCGCCAGCGGCCGGCTCAGGCGCGACTGAGGCGGGCGAGCAGCTCGACGTGGTGGGTCTGCGGGAAAAAGTCGAAGAGCCGCAGGCTCTCCAGGCGGAAGCCACGCGCGCACCAGCCTTGGAGGTCGCGGGCGAAGGTCGCCGGATGGCAACTCACGGCGAGGATCTCCTGCACCCCCAGAGGATCGAGCCAGGCCGCCAGCTCGGGCGCGCCCTGGCGCGGCGGATCGAGGACGATGCTGCGATACTGGCGCCCCTCGGCGGCGAGCACTGGCAGCAGCTCGGCGACGCGACCGGCGCGGAAACGAGCCCGCGCTGCCCGCGCCTCGCGCGCCGACTTGCGCGCGCTGCGCAGGGCGCTGCGCCGGCTCTCGATGCCGAGCACGCGCGCGCCGCTGAGCGCGAGCGGCAGGCTGAGGTTGCCCGCCCCGCAGTAGAGATCGAGAACCCAGGGGGCGTCGGCGAGCGAGAGCTCGGCGAGCAGCGCCTCGAGCAGCTGGCGGTTCGCCGCGCGGTTGGCCTGCACGAACTCCCCCGGTCGCGTGTGGAGCGGGTAGCTGAGCCGGCGCCCATCCGGGGCCGCGAGCTCGACCTGCTCGAGCAGATAGGGCGCGCCCGGCGGTTCCCGCAGCCAGCGGTCTTCGCGGTCGCGCAGCCCCCAGTGGACTGCGAGTCCTGGCGGTGCCCAGGCGGCGAGGGCCGCCGCCAGTTCGCGGCCCTCGCGGCCGGCGTCCCCGACCGTGGCCACCAGCTGCAGGGCAGGTGCCGGCGCCCCGCCGAGCAGAGTGAGTTCGACCTCCGCGCCGAGCGGACGCCGCAGCCGCCCGGCGAGATGCGCGCGTAGCGCGCTGACCGCCTCGGCCAGCGCCGGCTCGAGCAGCAGACAGCGCTCGTGTTCGACCAGGCGGTGGCTGCCCCGCGCGAGGAAGCCGAGCGCGAGCCGGCCGCCGCCTGCGCCGAGGAGCCGGTACTCCGCGCGCCGACGGTAGTCGAAAGGCGCCGGGGTCGGCGCGAAGACCGGCGCCGGCCACTCGGCGAGACCCGCGATGCGCCGCAGGGCCGCCTCGACGACGGCCTGCCGGGCCGCGCGCTGCGCCTGCGGGTGGACCTGCTGCCACTGGCAGCCGCCGCACTCACCGGCCACCGGACAGGGCGGCGCGACGCGCGCGGCCCCCGGCGCGAGGACGGCGAGCAGCTCCGCCCGCGCCCAGCGGGAATGCTCCTCGCTGAGGCGCACGCGCAGGCGATCCCCCGGAACCGCTCCCGGCACGAAGACCGCCCGCCCGTCCAGGCGACCGACGCCGTCACCGCCGGCGGCGAGATCGGCGATCAGCAGTTCCACCGGCTCTCCCATGCCTCACCTCGGCGCGAGGGCGGGGACGAGAAAAGGGTCCGGGCGGCGGCCCGGACCCCCAGCGTAGCCATTCGGGCGGCGCTTGGCGATCGCTTTCGCCCTAGGTGGCGAAGTTGAGTGCCTCGCGCAGCTGCTGCTCCCGGCGCGCCACGGTCTGGGCGTCCACCGTCGCGATCGCCGTCAGATTGACGATCGTGCCGACGTCGCTGCCGCGCACGACGAGGTGGATCGGCTTGGCCATGCCCATCATGATCGGTCCGTAGCTGTGGGTGGCGCTGAACTTCTCCAGCAGCTTGAGGGCGATATTGCCCGCATCGAGATTCGGGAAGATGAGCAGGTTGGGCCGCCCCTTCAGTTCGGTGAAGGGGAAGTGCTCGCGCAGCGCGTCCAGGTCGAGGGCGAGGTCGGCCTGCACCGGACCGTCCACCACCAGGTAGGGACGCTCCTGGCGGATGAGCCGCACGGCCTCCGCCACCTTCTCCGTCTCGGGCGTGCGCACCGAGCCGAAGCTGGCGAAGGAGAGCAGCGCGATGCGCGGCACGATCTGCAGGCGATCCAGCTCGGAAGCGGCCATCAGCGTGATCTCCGCCAGATCGCGTGCATCCGGATTGATGTTCACCGAGCAGTCGGCCAGGCAGTAGAGCCGGTGCTCGTGGACGAGCATGTACATGCCGGCCACGAGGCGGCCGCCGGGTCGCGGGCCGATGATCTTCAGCGCCGGCCGCAGAACCTCCGGGTAGTTGACGGTGACGCCGGCCACCATTCCGTCGGCGTGCCCCTGCTGCACCATCATCGTCGCGAAGACGAAGTAGTCGCGCAGGTCGTGCTGGGCCTGCACCTGGGTGATCCCCTTGCGCTGGCGCAGCTTGTAGTAGGCCTTGACGTACTCCTCCATCTGCGGCGCGCTCTTGGGCTCGACGATCTCGATGCCCTCCGGGTCGTGGTGCAGCTCCTCGAAGCGGGCGCGGATCTCCTCGGCACGGCCGAGCAGCAGGGGTCTGGCGATGCCCTCGCGGGCGATCTCGCTGGTGGCCCAGATGACCTTCGGATGCGTGCCCTCGGGGAAGACGATGCGCTTGGGATCGCGCCGGGCGAGGACGTGGAACTTGCGCATGATCTCGCGCGACCAGTCCTGGCGCTCGCGCAGCTTCTCGCGGTACTCCTCGAGGTCGATCGGCTTCTGGGCGACCCCCGTCGCCATCGCCGCCTCGGCGACGGCGCTCGCCTCCCAGACCAGCACGCGCGGATCGAAGGGCTTGGGGATGATGTACTCGGGCCCGAAGCTGAGATCGCTGTCGTCGTAGGCGCGTTTGACCGACTCCGGCACCTCCTCCTTGGCCAGTCGCGCGAGCGCGCGCGCGGCGGCTAGCTTCATCTCCTCGTTGATCGCCGTCGCCTCGACGTCGAGGGCGCCACGGAAGATGAAGGGAAAGCCGAGCACGTTGTTGACCTGGTTCGGGTAGTCGCTGCGGCCGGTGGCCATGATGCAATCCGGGCGAGCCGCCTTCGCCGCCGGGTAGGTGATCTCCGGGTCGGGGTTGGCCATCGCGAAGATGATGGGCTTGTCCGCCATCGCCCTGACCATCTCGGGCGTCACGAGGTCCTTGAGCGAAACGCCGCAGAAGACGTCGGCGCCGCGCAGGGCGTCGCCGATGTCGCGCGCCTTCGTCGCGCGGTAGTACCTGTCCTTGTACCGGTTGCGCCCCTCGTCGCCGCGGCCCTGCCAGAGCACGCCCTTGCTGTCCACCATCAGGATGTTCTCGGGGCGCACGCCGAGCAGGACGTAGAAGTCCGCGCAGGCGATGCCGGCCGCCCCGGCGCCGCTGAAGACCACCTTCACCTTGCTGATGTCCTTGCCCACCAGCTCGAGCGCGTTGACGAGCGCGGCGCCGGAGATGATCGCCGTGCCGTGCTGGTCGTCGTGAAAGACGGGGATCTGCATCTCCTGCTTGAGCCGCTCCTCGATGACGAAGCACTCGGGGGCCTTGATGTCCTCGAGGTTGATGCCGCCGAAGGTGGGCTCCATCGCCTTGACGGCGGCGATGACCGCCTCGGGGTCCTCGGTGGCGAGCTCGATGTCGAAGACGTCGATGTCGGCGAAGCGCTTGAAGAGGACGCCCTTGCCCTCCATCACCGGCTTGCCGGCGAGGGCGCCGATGTTGCCCAGGCCGAGCACGGCCGTTCCGTTGGAGACCACGGCCACCAGGTTGCCCTTGGCCGTGTACTGGCGGGCCAAGCTGGGATCGCGCTCGATCTCCAGGCAGGGCTGGGCAACGCCGGGCGTGTAGGCCAGCGAGAGGTCGCGCTGGGTGACGCAGGGCTTGGTGGAGATGACCTCGATCTTGCCGCGGCGCTCGCCGCCGGCGTGGTACTCGAGCGCGGCCCGCTTGAGGGCCTCCCGCTTCTCGTTGGCGTCGGCCATCGGATCCTCCTCCGCAATGGCAGCCTGGGCGACCGCGGCGCGGTCGCCGGGTTTAGGACCTACAACTCCTGTCCGGGTACAAGAAAGGGCCGCACCCGGCCCTTGTCAATGCTGAGCCGGGCGGCCGCGAGGGCGCTAGGCGCGCTCGAGGTACTTGCCGGTGGCGGTGTCCACGCGGATCCGCGTGCCGCTCTGCACGAAGCCGGGCACCGTGACGACCAGCCCCGTCTCGCAGGTCGCCGGCTTCGTCTGCGCCGTGGCGGTGGCCCCCTTCACCTCGGGCGGCGTGTCGACGATGGTCATCTCGACCACCTTGGGCAGGTCGATGCCCACGACGCGCCCCTCGAAGGTCTGCACGTCGACGCTGGTGTTCTCGACGAGGTAGGGGAGGGCGTCGCCGAGCAGATCGCCGGGGATGTGGATCTGCTCGAAGCTCTGCTCGTCCATGAAGACGTAGTCGCTGCCATCCTGGTAGCTGTAGGTCATCTTGCGGCTGAGCACGTCCACGCGCTCGACCTTGTCCGGCGATCCGTAGCGAAGCTCCTTGTTCACACCGGTCTGCAGGTTCTTCATCTTGACCTGGACGTGGGCGGGGCCCTTGCCCGGGGTCACGTGATTCATCTCGGTGACGCGGAAGAGCTCGCCGTCGATCTGATGGATCTGGCCGGCGCGGATCTGGGTAGCGATGATCTTCATGGATAGCCTCACGGTGACGGGCGAAGGGGCCCGGGCGAGGGCGCAAGATAGCAGAGGCGGCGAACAGCGGCAAGACTCAGGCGGACCAGGCGTCCAGGCTCGCGGCAACGGACTCGACCAGGGCCCCGAGATCGTAGCCCCCCTCGAGCACGGCGACGAGGCGGCCTCCGCAGAGCTCGTCGGCGAGCGCGCCCAGCTGCGCGCTGAGCTGGCCGTAGCCCGCGGTCGTCACGTCGTGCTGGGCCAGCGGATCGGCGTGATGCCCGTCGTAGCCGGCCGAGACGAGCAGGAAGTCCGGCCGGAAGCCGCGCAGCGCGGCGCTGAGCTCGCCCCCGACCCAGTGCAGGTATTGCTCGTCGCCGCTGCCCGGTCCGAGCGGCCGGTTCAGCGTGCAGTCCAGGCCGGGGCCGGCGCCCACTTCGCTGCGCCGGCCGGTGCCGGGGTAGAGCGGCGACTGGTGGCAGCTCGCGTAGAACACGGTCGGGTCCTCCCAGAAGATCTCCTGCGTCCCGTTGCCGTGGTGGACGTCGAAATCGACGATGGCCACCTTGGCCGCCAGGCCCGCCTCCTGCAGCGAGCGCGCGGCGACCGCCGCGTTGTTGAAGAGGCAGAAGCCCATCGCCCGGCTGGACTCGGCGTGATGCCCGGGCGGGCGCAGCGCGCAGAAGGCGCGCCGTGCCTCGCCCGCCGCCACCGCGCGGCAGGCCGCGATCGCCGCGCCCGCCGCGCAGAGCGCCGCCCGCCAGCTCGCGGGCACGACCGGCGTGTCGGGATCGAGGTAGCCCGGCCCGCGGGCGCAGCCGGCGCGCACCCGCTCGAGGTGGCCGCTCGTGTGCGCGGCGGTGATGGCCCCCTCGGCGGCCACGGGCGCCTCCCGGAGCCAGCGGTAGCGCGCCGGATCGAGGCCGGCGAACAAGCCCTCGAGCGCCGCGAGGCGCGCTGCGCGCTCCGGGTGCCCGTGCCCCGTGTCGTGAGCGTGGCCGCTCGAATCGGTGTAGATGGCCAGCGGCGCCCGCACGCGCAACCTCGCCGTCGCTCTGGACTCGCCCAGCCTCCGCCCTTCGGATGCAGGCGGAGTCAGTATGCCACGGCGTCCCCCACCGCACCAGTCTCGCGCCGGCGCCGCGTTGACGCCCGGCGCCCGCGCGTGCTACTCCTGCCCCACCCCTTCGCGGAGGCCGCGATGACCAGCCACCCCCTCGCGGGTCAATGGGCCCTCGTCCTCGGCGCGTCGAGCGGCTTCGGCGCTGCGTCGGCGCTGGCCCTGGCCCGCCGCAGCTGCCACATCGCGGGCGTGCACCTGGACCGCCGGGCGACGCTGCCCAAGGTCCAGGAGATCATCGGCGCCATCGAGGCGACGGGGGTGCGCGCGCTCTTCTTCAACGTCAACGCCTCGAGCCAGGAGAAGCGCGACGAGGTGATCCAGCAGCTGCAGGCCGTCGGCGTCGGGCGCTTGCAGGTGCTGCTGCACAGTCTCGCCTTCGGGTCGCTGCTCCCCTACTTCCCCGCGGCGGTCGCGGGCGGCGAGCCACCACCCACCATGGGCCGCGACCGCATGGAGATGACCCTCGACGTCATGGCCCACAGCCTCGTCTACTGGACGCAGGACCTGCTGGCGGCCGGCCTGCTCGGCGCCGGCAGCCGCATCTTCTCGATGACCTCCTCGGGCGGGAGCCGAGTAATGCCCAGCTACGGCGCCGTGAGCGCCGCCAAGGCCGCCCTGGAGAGCCACACCCGCCAGATGGCGATGGAGCTCGCGCCGCGGGGGATCACGGTCAATGCCCTGCGCGCCGGGGTCACGGACACGCCGGCCCTGCGCATGATCCCGGGCAACGAACGGATCCTGGCGATGGCCCGCGAGCGCAATCCCTCCGGCCGGCTCACCCTGCCCGAGGACGTGGCGGGCGCCCTCGTCGCGCTCTGCGGGCCCGGCACGGACTGGATCACCGGCAATGTGATCGGCGTCGACGGCGGCGAGGACATCGTCGGCTGAGACCGGGGCCGGGCGTTCGCCGCCGCGGACCCGGAGCGAAGGAGGAGTCGATGCCGATCCCGAAACAGCTGCCCCCGGCTTCCGGCAGCGAGCCGCCGGACGATAGTCACACGCCCTTCGTCCACTGCGCACCGCACACGCGGGCCGGTGAGCCCTTCCCGATCGCCGTGCGCGTCGGCCACGTGGCCGAGCACACGGACGACCCGGAGCACTACATCCCCTGGGTGCAGCTCTGGAGCGGCGAGCGCCTGCTCGCCGAGGCGCGCTTCGCCCAGGGGCTGCTTGGCGGCCAGGGCGCGTGCGGCAACGCGACCGTGACCTTCAACTTGGTGCCGGCGCCGGGAACCCTCGATCTGACCGCCCTGGCCTACTGCAACCGGCACGGCCTCTGGGAGAGCGCGCCGGTCCGCGTCGAAGTCGAAGCGCCCACGGAGGACTGAGGGATCCCGAGCCGACCGGCCGCAGCAGAGGCCGGCGCTGCGGCCATCGGTTCGCGCGCCCGAGGAGCGCGAACGGATGGGACCCTTGGGAAAGGGCTTGCCGGGGGCCCGACCGATCGCTACGCTGCGTAGCATGAAACGAGAACTCGTAATACTCGCCTGCATCGCCTGCACGGCGGCCGGACGGGCTCACGCCCATGGCGTTCGCCATGCGGTGAGCCACGCCAGCGCTGTGGTCGTGACGATCCGCCATGTCGATGGCGCTCCGCTGGTCGGGGCGCAGTACCGGATGTTCGCGCCCGGCGCAGACAGCCCCTTTCAGAGCGGCCGCACGGATGCCGCCGGTCGCGTCGGTTTCCTGCCCGATCGCCCCGGCGAGTGGCGTCTCACGGCGGCGAGCGAGGATGGGCACGGCGCCGACATCGCCATCGCGATCGACTCGTCGCTGGCAGTGCCCTTGGCCGCCGATAGCACTGTCGCCGCCCGGCCGCCGCTGCTGATGATCCCCGGCAGCGCTGCGGCGGCAAAGGTGCGCCCGCTCTGGGACCGGGCGGCTCCGATCGTCGCCGGTGTCGGCCTGCTCTTCGGACTCTTTGGCGTGGTCGTCCTCTTCGCGAGGCGTCGCTGATGCCGGTCCTCCCGGCCCGCGGCGGCCTGCCCCAGGCACGCCGTGCACGTCCCTGACGGCATGCTCAGCCCGCGCTTCTATCTGCCGGCCTGGGGCGCGGCCGGCCTCGCCTGGGCCTGGACGCTGCGGGCCGGCGGCCGCCGCTTCGATCTCGATCGCCTGCCCCGCCTGGCCAGTCTCAGCGCGCTGGCCTTTCTCCTGATGAGCCTGCCGCTCCCCTTGCCCGGCGGCACGAGCGCGCACGCCTCGGGCATCGGCATCCTCGCCGTGAGCGTGGGGCCGGGGCTCTGCTTCCTCGCTGTCTCGCTGGTGCTGTTGCTGCAGGCCCTCGTCTTCGGCATGGGCGGCATCACCACCCTGCCCCTGAACGCCCTCGCGATGGGCCTGGCCGGGGGCAGCGCGGCCTGGGCGATCTGGCGCGCCCTGCGCCGCCTGAACGAACCGGCCGCGCTCTTCTGCGCCGGCTGGCTGGCGACGGCCCTGCCCGCCCTGCTCACGGGCATCGCCCTCGGCCTGCAGCCGCGCCTGGGCCGCGCCGCCGACGGCTCGCCGCTCTACTTTCCCTTCGGCCTCGGGGTGGCGGTGCCCGCGCTCCTCGTCCCCCACCTGCTGCTCGGAGTGGCCGAGGGACTGCTCACGCTCGCCGTTTGCCGCGGCCTGGCGCGCTGGGCGCCGCCGGACGCGGGCGCATGAAGGACCGCCTGCTGCTCGCGCTCTACCTGGCGGCGGTGGTCGCGGCGACCCTCGTGCACGCGCCCGCCCTGCTCGGCGCCGGCCTGCTGCTGGTCCTCGCCCTCGCCGGTCGCGGCGCGCCGCGGCTCCTCGGCCGGGTGCTGCTCGCCGTGGGCCCTTTCCTGCTCGTGCTGAACCTCTCGCTGCTCGCCCTGCCCCCCGCGGGCGGCGGCTCGCGCGCCGCCACGCTGCTGCGCACGGACCTGCGCGTCCTCCTCATCGCGAGCCTGAGCCTGCTCGTCGCCCAGCGCGTGAACCTCTTTCGCGCCCTCGCCCCCTGGCGCGGGCTGAGCGCCCTGCTCGTGCTGGCGGCCGGGCAGATCCAGATCGGCCGCCGCCTGCTCGCCGACGCCCGCCTCGCCCTCGCCAGCCGCAGCCTCGAGCGGCCGGGCCTCGCGCTGCTCTACCGGCACGCCGGGGCCATGGGCATCGCTCTCATCCGGCGCAGCGAGGCGGCCAGCGCCGAGCTGGCCCAGGCCCTGCGCTCGCGGGGGTGGGACCATGATTGAGGTGCGCGCGCTGGACTTCGCCTACCCGGGCGGCGCGCCCGTGCTCGCGGGCCTGGACTTCGCGCTTGCGCCGGGCGAGAAGGCGCTCCTGCTCGGCGCCAACGGCGCCGGCAAGTCCACCCTGCTCAAGCTGCTCGACGGTCTGCTCTACGCCCGCGCCGGCGAGATCCGCTACGCGGGCCGCCGCCTGGAGCGCGCGGCCTTCGCGGAGCGCGCGTTCCGGCGCCGCTTCCGCGCCGAAGTGGGCCTGCTCTTCCAGCGCCCCGAGACGATGTTCTTCAACCCCACCGTGCGCGACGAGATCGCCTTCGGCCCCCGCCAGCTCGGCCTCGCCGACGCCGGAGCGCGCGCCGAGCACTGGGCGCGCGCGCTGGACCTCGCCGCCCAGCTCGAGCGGCCGCCCTTTGCGCTCAGCGGCGGCCAGCAGCAGCGGCTCGGCCTGGCCTGCCTCTTCGCCCTCGAGCCCAAGCTGCTGCTCCTGGACGAACCCAGCGCCCACCTCGATCCCCCGGCCACGGGCTGGCTGGTGGACGCCCTCGCCGCCTCACCGGCCGCCGTGCTCGTCAGCACGCACCGGCTCGGCCTCGCGCCGGAGCTGGGGACGCATGCACTCCTGCTTTCCCCGGCGGGCCGCCTGCTCTACGATGGCCCCGTCGCGCCGCTTCTCGCCGACGGCGAGCGCCTCCTCGCGGCAGGGCTGCTGCACCGGCACGCGCACCGGCACGGCGAGCTCGAGCACCGGCACTACCACGCGCACGACTGGGACTAGGCCATGGCCGCGAACGACCTGCAGCGCTTCAGCGTCTCCCTGCCGGCCGGCCTGCTCGCGGAACTCGACCGGCGCATCACTCGCCAGGGCTACCCCTCGCGCTCGGAGCTGGTGCGCGACCTGATCCGCGAACGCCTCGTCGCCGAGAAGTGGGAGCAAGGCGCCGGGCGCGTCTACGGCACGCTGACGATCAGCTACGACCACCACACGCGCGGCCTCGCCGACCGCCTCGCCGAACTGCAGCACAACCGCTACGTGAACGTGCTGTGCAGCACGCACGTGCACGTGGACCACCACCACTGCCTCGAGGTGATCCTCCTGCGCGGACGGCCGAGCGAGATCGAGAAGCTCGCCATCCGCATCGGCGGGCTCAAGGGCGTGCGTTTCTCGCGCCTGACGCGAGCCTCGACGCTGGTCGAATAGGGCCGGCGCCGCGCGCGGGCGCTAGCGGCGGGCGAGGAGCCCGGCGCGCTGGAGCGCCGCCTCCAGGTCTTCCTTGCGCAGCGGCTTGCTGACGTAGTCGTCCATGCCCGCCGCGAGGCAGCGCTCGCGGTCGCCCTTCATCGCGTTCGCCGTCACGGCGACGATGCGCGGCTGGCGCGACGCCGGCAGCTCGGCGCGGATGCGCTGGGTGGCGCCGAGGCCGTCGAGCAGCGGCATCTGCATGTCCATCAGCACGAGATCGTAGTCCTGCTCGGCGAGGCGCTGGAGGGCGACCTGCCCGTTCTCGGCGAGATCGGCCCGCAGGCCGAGCCGCGCCAGCATGCTGAGGGCGACCTTCTGGTTCACCGGGTTGTCCTCGGCGAGCAGGATGCGCAGCCCGCCCGCGCCGGCGCTTGTCGCCGCCGCCCGCGGCGCATCGCCCTCGCCCGGGCCGGCCCCCGCTCCCGCGCGCCCCGGCGCCCTTGGGGCGAAGACCGTCGCGAGAACCAGCGCGAGGCGCGCCCGCTTCACCGGCTTGCTGAGGGTCCCCACGAAGCCCGCCGGCACCCCCTCGCTGCTGGCGGCGCTCGGGCCGCAGAGCAGGACCCGCGGCGGCGCGTCGGCGGGAGGCAGGGCCGCGAGCTGCCGCGCGCCGTCGCCGTGATCGAGGCCGCCCCCCTCCTCATCGACGAGAATCAACTCGAAGGGCGCGCCGGCCGCTGCGGCGGCAACGAGGCAGGAGCGCGCCTCCTCGCCGGTCGTGGCCGTCTTCACGCTCAGGCCCAGCTCGCGCAGCGTGGCCAGCAGCGCGGCGCGGCTCGTCGCGTTGTCCTCGACGAGCAGCGCGCGGCGCGCCGCCAGCCAGGCCGGCGGCCCCCCCGCGGGTCGATCGGCCGCCACGACGGCGCGCAGCGTGAAGTGGAAGGTCGCGCCCTGACCGGGCTGGCTCTCCACCCAGATCGTGCCGCCCATCAGCTCGCAGAGCTGCCGGCAGATCGCGAGCCCGAGGCCCGTGCCCCCGTAGCGGCGCGAGCTGGAACCGTCGACCTGGCTGAAGGAGCGGAAGAGGCGAGCCTGCCCCTCCGGCGAGATGCCGATGCCCGTGTCGCGCACCTGGCAGTGCAGCTCGACGCGTCCGTCGGGCAGCGCGCGCGCGTCGACCCGCAGGCTGACCTCGCCCCGGTCGGTGAACTTCACGGCGTTGGAGAGGAGGTTGATCAGCACCTGGCGCAGGCGCGACCCATCGCCGAGGATCCGCTGCGGGAGCTCGGGCGCCAGCTGGCAGGCGAGTTCGAGCCGTTTCTCGGCCACGCGCAGCGAGACGAGGTCCAGGGCCTCTTCGACGCACTCGCGCAGGTCGAAGGGCTCTTCGCGCAGCTCGAGCTGGCCGGCTTCGATCTTCGAGAAGTCGAGGATGTCGTTGATGATGACCAGCAGGGCGTCGCCCGAGCTGCGGATGATCTCCAGGTAGTCGCGCTGCTCCGGGCGTGGGTTGCTATCGATGACGAGCTGCGCCATGCCGATGATGCCGTTCATCGGCGTGCGGATCTCGTGGCTCATCGTGGCGAGGAACTCGCTCTTCGCGCGCGTGGCCGCCTCCGCCTCGGCGCGGGCCAGCTCCGCCTCCTGCTGGGAGGACTGCAGCTCGCCCACCATCTTGACCAGCTGCGCCGTGCGCTCCCGGATGCGCGCCTCGAGCAGCCGCATCCGGTAGCGGTTCAGGCTGCCACCGAGCAGGGCGACGAGGCCGAGCAGGACGAGGCCGAGACCCCCGCGCGCCCACCAGGTCTGGTACCAGGCCAGCGGCAGACTGAAGGCGAAGCTCGCCTCGGCGCTCTCGGCGCCGTAGACGTCGCGCGCCTGCACGCGGAAGGCGTAGCGGCCGCCCGCCAGGTTCGTGTAGTCCTTCCGCACATCCGTCGACCAAGCGGACCAACCGGCGTCATAGCCCTCGAGCCGGGTGCGGAACTGCGTCCGCGACGGCGCGTCGAGGCTGGGCGCCGCGAACTCGAAGCGCAACGCCCCCAGGTCCCGCCTCAAGGCGATCGCCCCGGACGGCGGTCGCGGGCCGCGCAAGAGGGAGTCGGGATCGACCGCGCTCACGCGCAGCAGGGGGGCGGCCGGCTGCGGGCGCCGGGCCGGCACGGGCACCGCGAAGCGCGCCAGCCCGTAGTAGTGCCCCACCCAGAGCACACCGTCCGCTTCGGGCAGCAGGGCCATCGGCTGGAGATGCGTCACCCGGCGCAGTTCGGGCGCGATCCAGGCCAGCGAGTCCGTCTCGCCCGGGCGGGCGAGGCCGACCGCAGCGTCCGTCGCGATCCAGGCGCCGTCCCTGCACTCGACGAGTCGGCTCACCTCGCGGCTGCCGTCGGCGAAGCAGCGGCCGAAGCTGCTATCGGGCAGGAGCGGCAGCAGCGCGTCCGTCGCCGCCGCGAGCGACGGTCGCCGCAGGCCGAGCTCGGTGCCGATCGCGACGCGGCCGTCGACGGCGAGCAGTGTGTAGCTGGGCAGGCTCGGCCCGGACTCCGCTCCACTCAGCCGGAGCCGTCGAGTCGGAGCCGCCGTTAGCCCGGCGCCGTAGGCGAGGGCGAGGCCTCCCCCCTCGTCCCAGGCGAGATAGACGGTACCGTCGCTATCCTGGCTCGCCCCGCGGACGTTTCCCGCGACGCCGGGCAGCGCGCCCGCCGGTCGCCAGCCGGCGGACTGTCGACGCAGGCAGTGCACGCCCCGCTCGCCCGCCGCGAGCACGAGCCCGGCATCCGCCAGCGAGCGGCTCAGCGAGTAGATCGTGCCCTCTTCCAGCAGGGGCGTCGCCGTCGTCTCGCCGACGGCGAAGACGCCGTCGTTGCAGCCGGCGAGCAGGCCGACCTCGGTTGCCAGCAGCGTCCAGCACTGCGTGGCGATGCCCGGCACGCGCGCAAAGCGCAGGCGCCCGTCGCCCGGCTGGCTCGCGTAGACACCCCAGGACGTGGCCACGAAGAGCCGGCCCCGGTAGCGCGCGATCGCCTCGACCGAGCCCTCCAGGCCGAGCCGCTCGTCGAAGCTGCTCAGGCGGCTGGGCAGCTCGAGCCGCGAGAGGCCGTTGTCGCAGTTCGCCCAGAGCCCGCCCGCGCCGTCCCGGAAGAGACCGAGCACCATGTCGTCGATCAGCCCCGTCGACTTGTCCTGCTGCGTGAGCAGCTCTCCGGCCGAACTGATCACGAAGACACCCGCCCGCAGGCTGCCCAGCGCCAGGTTGCCGTCGGGGAGCGCGAGCGCGCGGTAGACCTGCGCGTCGCGCAGCCGCTCGTTCAGGGCGCGCGGCAAGGGCAGATAACGACCCTCGGCGTAGCGGAAGAGGCCATGGTCGTCGCCGCCGCCGAGCAGGAGGCCGCCCTCCGGGAGCGGCAGCAGGACGGTCAGGCTGCGCTTGGCGAAGCGCTCGCCCCCCGGCAGCAAGGTGAGTTCGCCACTGGGCAGCAGGCGCTGGAGGCCGACGTCGGCCTGTCGCGTGTAGACCGCATCGTGTGCGGCATAGAGGCCGTGGAAGCGCTTGACCGGGCGCCAGACCTGCAGGCTGTCCGACCCGCCCGTCCAGAGAAAGATGGCGGTGCGGCCCTGGAAGAAGACGCCGCGGCTCGTCTCGACGATCGCGAAGATCTCCTGCGCCCCCAGCTCCGCGGCGGCGGCGGGCAGCAGCGGTCGCAGGGAGCGCAGCCGAAGCCCTCTCCTCGCGTCCGGCTCGAGGACGCCGAAGTCGTGCTGAGCGCCCACGCAGAGGCGGCCCTGGCGATCGCAGTGAACGGCGCGCACCACTTCCTCGCCCAGCGCGCTCACACGGCGCCAGGTGCGGCCGTCGTACTCGAGCAAGCCCTCCGTGTTGCCGACGTAGACGAGACCCAGGCTGTCCTGAGCGCCCGACCAGTTCTGCGGATTGAAGCCCAGCTCGTGGGTGTTGAAGTTCGTCGCGTACACGAGGCCGAGCTCGTGGTAGGCGAGGGGAGCCGCCGGCGTCCGGCTCGGCAACAGGAGCAGCGTCAGGAAGGCGAGGCAGGGTGGATGGAGGCGCATGATTCCGCAGCGGGCTCCGGCAGTCCAGGTCGTGTCGATGGGCGAGTGGTCGATCCGGGGATGTGATCGGCAGGTCGGCGGGCGCGCTTGACGCCAATCGTCGGCTTCAGGAGACGTTGCCACGGCCCCGGCGCGAGGCCGTCAACCGCAGCGCGCGCGGGATTCCCCCCGGCCCCCCGCGGGGAGGCAGGGACCTCAGCGCAGAAGGAGGAGGCGAGCGCGCCGCGTCTCGCCGCCCGCGCTGAGGCGAGCGAAGTAGAGGCCGGCTGCGCAGCGGTGGCCGCGCGCGTCGGCGCCGTCCCAGGTGAGCAGATGCTCGCCCGGTGTCAGCGGTCCCTCGTGCAGTCGGCGTGTGCGGCGCCCCTGGAGGTCGAACAGCTCGACCTGGACCGCGGCGCCGCCGGGACCCGCCACGCGCAGGCGCGGCGCAGCGCCGGCGACGCCGACGAGGCTCCAGACCGCGGGCGGCGCGGCCGGCCCCGCGGGGCTCGTCGTCCAGTCCCCGCGCACCACGTAGTCGCCCTCGCGCGCGAAGCTGACGGGCGTGTCCCCGGCCATCACGGCCACGGCCGCTGGGGCGTAGATCTCGAAATCGAGCTGCGGCGACGAGAGCCAGACCGTGTCGCTGTCGGCGCAGGCCCAGCCCGCTGGCTGGATTCCGATGTAGAGCTGTCCGTCCAGACGCAGCTCCCTGCCGTCGACGAGCAGGCTGCGGGCGGCGGCGCCCGCCTGCTCCTCGACGAGGCCGAAGCGCCCGGCCAGCAGCACCCCCGGCTCGTTGAGGACAGGCGCCCAGGCGGCGACCAGCTCCCGCCGCGCCCCCGCCGCGCCGCGCGTGGCGCGCAGGCCGCCGGCGAAGCGCTGGACGCTCAAGGGCTGGCTGGGCACACCGGGGGCGAGCAGCTCCCACTGCCAGAGGTAGCGGGCGTCCACGGCCCGCTGCGCGACGCGCAGCACTCGGCTGTTGGGATCGCTGTTGCCGTTGTCGTAGGTGCCGAGGCTCCAGCTCGCTTCGGTCGGCGCGGGCCAGAGCAGGTCGGCGTCCAGGCGGCCGTTGGCGCTGGCCAGCGTGTAGCGGCCGCCGGCCGCGCTGAAGCCGATGGACTCGCCGAAGTGCTGGCGCCACTCGTAGTCGTGCGCCTGCGCGTCCTTGCGCAGGTCGTCCAGCAGGTAGAAGGCAGGCATCGCCGGCGCCGTCCCGGGCAGCACCAGAGCCCAGCGCTCCGCCCGCTCGAGCGGATTGCCGCCGTCGTAGCCCCAGGACCAGTCCGTGCCGGGCAGCGGATAGTCGGGGTCGTTGAAGGGCGAGTGTCCATTGTAGGCAGGCGCCATGTCCGCCTTCAGCACGCGGCAGAAGCCGCGGTCGACGACGAGGGTGAGCGTGCCGTCGGTGCCGATGCTCTCGCCCGCGTTGTGCTGGCCGAGACCATCGACGAGGGGCAGGCTGTGCGCCTCGGTTTCCGAGGCCACGCCGGAGGGGCCGTTGTCCATGCCGAAGCGCTCGCCAAAGGCGCGCAGCGTGAAGTGGCCGACGTCCTCCTGCCAGTGGCCGCCCCAGAACTTGCCCGCTTGCAGCGTGAACTGCAGGCTCTCGGCGAGGGGATCGCCCGGCCAGCCGCGGCGCAGCACGTAGAGCCCCTGAACGGGGAAGTAGCGCTCGTCGGGCAGGAAGCCGTGCGGCGGTAGCTGGGGGCCGGTGCGGTGCCAGAGGAGCGTCGCGGGCTGGTCCGCGACCGAACCGAAATCGAAGCCGTGCGGACCGCAGGTGTAGTCGCGCAGCCAGCGCGCGAAGCGCGGATCGGCAACCGCAACCTGCGACCATTCCCAGAGCGTCGTGTGGAGCGCGAAGGGACGGCTGTACTCCGAGCAGTCGTTGCGGTTCAGGCAGATGCCCCCGCCCTCGGGCACGGTCAGGTAGGCGGCCCACTCGATGGCCGCCTCGACCTTCGCGGAGTCCCAGAGGACGACGCCGTCGAGGCGCTGCGCGGCGGCGTAGACGGGCGCCAGCAACCGGAAGACGACGGTGAGGTAGAGTCCCCCCTCGCCGTAGCTGCCGTCCGTGCCGAGCAGGTCGTTCAGCCCCTTCGCGATCAGCGCCTCGCCGACGCTGCGCGCCCGCGCCAGAACGGGGTCGCCCGGCCAGTCGTCGCGCAGGCAGAGCTCGGCCTGGATCAGCACCGCCCCGATGCCGATGCTGTGATTGCTGCAGTAGGGGTTGTACAGGCCCTTCGTGAAGTAGAAGTCGTTGCTCATCGCGACGATGTAGCTGCGGATCTCCGCCAGCGTCGCCGCCGTGATCGCGGGCGAGGCACTGCCGAAGATCATGTCGTACATGTAGAGCAGAGTGCGCAGGCGGATCGCGGCGGAGAGGTCGTCGCCGCCGCCGTAGACGTCCTCCGCGCTCAACAGGAGCAGCGTCGCGTCCATCAGCTTCTGCCGGATGGCACTGGCCAGGGGCTCTTCGGCCATCAGCGAGGTCAGGCCCAGGCTGGGCGCCATCGCGAAGCCGTAGTTGCTGCCGAAGACCAGGTCGACGGGAACATTCTGGTAGATCGAGGCCGCGGATTGCATGCCCGCCCAGGCAGCGGCCTTCGCCGGATCGGCGGCGATCGAGTCGGGCAGGGCGGCCAGCAGCGCCGGATCGACGAGCAGGCGCGGATGGTTGTCGGCCCAGGCGCGCGGCTGGGCCTGGGCGGCGGGCGCCCCGAGCGGGGGCAGCAGCGCGAGCAGGACGGCGACGGCGAGGAGTTGGCGCACGGCGTCTCCCTGGGCAGTGCGTGGCCGGCGCCCCGGGTGGGAGCGCCCGATCCCCAATTCTAGCACAGCCGCCGGGAAAGCGCCGCCCCCCTCGCGCGCCAGCGCCCGACCCTAGAGTTCGGCCTCCAGGCGCTGGCCGCAGTCGGGGTTCCGGCAGACCCAATGGACCTCGCAGCGATCCAGGGGCAGACCGCCCGGCTCGATGCCGAGGTCCTCGGGCGCCTCGACCTGCTTCCACATCCAGCCGCCGCAGGTCGGGCAGGGCCGCTCGGTGAAGTGGCAGACCGGGCAGGTCCGGGCGCCGGGCGCCTGGGCGTCAGGCTCCAGCGGAGTCAGGCAGTTGGGGCACTTGGCAGCGGTGGCGGACTCGCTCATCCCTCGCCTCCCGCGCCGACTGCCCCCGGCTCGCCCGCCAGACCCAGGGCGCCGGCCGCCGTCTGCATGCCGGCGATGGTCTCGGCGATCAGGGTCTCCAGCGGCAGGCCGAGGCGCTCGGCGCCCCGCTCGATGAGGGCGCGGTCCACGCCCGCGGCGAAGCGCGCGTTCTTCCACTTCTTGCGCACCGAGGAAACGGTGGTGTCCAGCACGCTGCGACTGGGCCGGACCAGGGCCGTCGCGGCGACGAGACCGGTCAGCTCGTCGACGGCGAAGAGCACGCGCTCCAGCTCGCTCTCGGGCTCCACCTCCGTGCAGGTCTCCCAGCCGTGGCTGAGCACGGCGCGGATGAGCGGCTCCGGCCAGCCGGCCTCGCGCAGCAGGCGGGGCGTGTGCTGGCAGTGCTCCTGGGGATGCAGGTCGTAATCGAGATCGTGGACGAGCCCAACGGCGCCCCAGAGCTCGGGGTCGCCGCCGTAGCGCGGGGCGAAGTGGCGCATCACGGCCTCGACGGCCAGGGCGTGCGTGCGCAGAGCCTCGCTCGGCGTGTGAGCGCAGAGCAGCGCCCAGGCCTCCTCGCGGCTCGGGACGCGCTCGGCTGTCGTCATCGGAACCTCCTCCAGCGGACGGACGGCGGCAGTCTAGCGCATGCCGGAGCGGCCGAGAAGGCCCTGGCGCGCCGAGGCGGGCTCGTCTATCATCGCCGGATTCTCACGCCGGCGCACGGCGCCCCGCGAGGAGCCCATCGCATGCCTGTCTCCCCGCTCAGCAGCGAGGATCTCTGGACCCTGCCCCGCGTCGGGCTGCCCGCCCCATCGCCGAACGGCGAATGGGTGGCCGTGGCCGTTGCACGCTACAGCCTGGCCGAGAACAGCGGCAAGAGCCGGATCTGGCTGCTGCCCGCGGGGGCGAGGGCGGCCGGCGAGGGCGGACCGCGGGACCCGGCGCGCCCCCTCACCGCCGCCGACGCCGACTGCCGGCAGCCGGTCTGGAGCCCGGACGGCGAGGGCCTCTTCTTCCTGCGCACCCCGGGCGCGGGCGTGGGCCGCTTCGGCGATCGCCCGCAGCTCTATCGCCTGCACCTGGCCGGCGGCGAAGCCGAGCGCCTCACGGATCTGCCCTACGGCGTGCTGGATCCGCGCTGCTTCCCCGACGGCCGCCGGGTGGCCTTCCTCAGCGAGATGGCCGCCGGCCGCCCCGGCGTCGAGGGCGCCGCCGCCCTGCGCAAGCGCGAGGAGGAGCGCGCGCTTCCGGCGCGCGTCACCGAGAGCCGCGTCTATCGGTACTGGGACCACTGGCTCGAGACGGAGCGCTACTACCACGTGCTCTGCCTGGACCTCGCGACGGGCGCGCTCAGCGACCTCACGCCGGACTCGCAGCGCTGGTTCGACCCGCTCGAGCCCCTCGGCGAGTACGACATCGCGCCCGACGGCCGCGAGCTGGCCTTCTCGGCCTGCGCGAGCCGTCCGCCGCACGACCCCTTGCGCTGGGGCGTCTTCACCGTGCGCCTGCAGCTGCGGGTGGACGGGCGCGTGGTCCCCGGCCGCCCGCGCGAGTTGGGCCGGGCCTGGCGGGGCGGCGCGCGCCGGCCGCGCTACTCACCCGACGGCCGCAGTCTCGTCTACGGTGGCCGCCGCGAGCACGATTTCTACGCGGACCGCGTGCGGCTCGTCCTGCGCGAGCGCGCGAGCGGCGCCGAGCGCGTCCTCACCGAGGACTGGGACCGCTCGGCCGACGCCTGGATCTTCGACGCCGATGGCCGTCGCCTCCTCACCCTCGTCGAGGAGGCGGCGCGCAGCGCGCTCTATGCGATTCCTCTCGCCGCGGCGCGCCGCGGCGCCGTCACCCCGCGCCGCCTGCGCCGCGGCGGCAGCTACGCCGGCCTTGCCGCGGCCGGAGCGCGGCTCTTCCTGAACGCGTCCTCGCTGAGCGAGCCGCCGGAGCTGCTCGTCCTCGATCGCGAGGGTCGCCGCCCGCGCGCGCTCAGCGCCTTCACGGCGCCGCTGCTCGCGGGCCGGCGCCTCGGCCGCGTCGAGGAGCGCCACTTCAAGGGCGCGGGTGGTCGCCGCGTGCAGATGTTCCTCGTCCACCCACCCGGGCCCTTTCGCCGGCGGCGCCCCCTGCTCCAGCTCGTGCACGGCGGGCCGCATGGCACCTTCGGCGATCAGTGGCACTGGCGCTGGAACGCGCAGGTCTTCGCCGCCGAGGGCCGCCTCTGCGCCTGCGTGAACTTCCACGGCTCGACGGGCTGGGGCCAGGCCTTCGCCGCCTCCATCCTGGGCCGCTGGGGCGATCAGCCCTACGCGGACGTGATGGCGGCCACGGACCTGCTCGTCGCCGAGGGTCTCGCCGACCCGAAGCGGCTCGCCGCGGCCGGCGGCTCCTACGGCGGCTACCTGATCGCCTGGATCGCCGCCCGCACGCGGCGCTTCGCCTGTCTGGTGAACCACGCCGGCGTGAGCGACCTCCAGTCGCAGTACGCCTCGGACCTGACGCAGGGCCGCCGGCGCGCCCTGGGCGGCGAGCCCTGGGACGATCTCGCGGGCCTGGACCGCTACAACCCGATGCGCCACGCGGCCGGCTTCGGCAGCCCCATGCTCGTGCTGCACGGCGAGCGCGACTTTCGCGTCCCGCACAGCCAGGGCCTGGAGATCTACAACGTCTACCAGGCGATGGGCCTGCCGGCCCGGCTCGTGCTGTACCCGGACGAGAACCACTGGATCCTCAAACCGCAGAACAGCGTCCACTGGTACGGCGAGGTCAGCGCCTGGCTGAGGCGCTGGCTGCGCCCCACGCGCGGAGCGCGGCGATGAAGCGCGCGTCGCTGCTCGTCGCGCTGGGCCTCGCGCTCGCGCTGCCCGCCCTTGCCGAGGAGGAGACCGTGCCCCTGGCCGACTTCGACACGCTCTGGGACTACTTCGATCCGGCCGCGACGGAGGCGCGATTTCGCGAGCGCCTGCCGGCCGTCGTGGCCGCCGGCGACCCTGACCTGCACGCGCAGCTGCTGACACAGATCGCGCGCAGCCAGGGCCTCCAGCGCCGCTTCGCCGACGCGCGCCGCACCCTCGACGAGGCCGAGCGCGTGCTGGCCGGCCGCGGGGGCGTCGCCGCCCTGCGCCTCCTGCTCGAGCGCGGTCGCCTGCTCAACGCGGAGGGCGATCCGGCCGCGGCCCTGCCCTACTTCAGCGCGGCGCTCGAGGCGGCCAAGGCCGAGCGGGAGGACTTCCACGCCGTCGACGCCGCGCACATGCTGGGCATCGCCGCGCCCGGCGAGGCGGGACTCGCCTGGAACCTCGAAGCGATCGCGATGGCCAAGGACAGCCGCGACGAGCGCGCGCGCGGCTGGCTGGGCTCCCTGCTCAACAACACGGGCTGGCGCTACCACGATGCCGACGACTACGCGCGCGCCCTGGCGCACTTCGAGGCCGCGCTCGAGTTTCGCCGCGAGCGCGGCAAGCAGCCGGAGCTGCGCATCGCCGAGTGGACGGTGGCGCGCTGCCTGCGCTCGCTGGGTCGGCTCGAGGAGGCGCTGGCCATCCAGCGGGATCTCGAGCGGCAGTTGGCAGCCGCGGGCGAGGCGCAGGACGGCTACGTCTTCGAGGAGCTGGGCGAGCTCAACCTGGCGCTGGGCCGCGGCGAGGACGCGCGGACCTACTTCGCCAGGGCGCACGCCGTGCTTGCGAGCGATCCCTGGCTGCAGGCCAACGAGGAGGGGCGCCTCGCGCGCATCGCCCGGCTCGGCGGGCTGAAGTAGCGCCGCACGAATGCGAAAGGGTCGGGCGAGCCGCCCGGGCCTTTCGCGTGACGCTGCGCAGGCGGAGCGAGCCGCTAGGGCTTGTGGATGCCCTCCACCTCGAGCTCGATCCCGATCTCGTCGCTGACGACGGCGCCGCCCGTCTCGAGCAGGTTGTCCCAGCTCAGGCCGAAGTCCTTGCGGTTCAACGAGCCCCGGGCGCTGAAGCCGGCGCGCTCGTTGCCCCAGGGATCCTTGATCGTGCCGAAGTACTCGAGCTTGAGAACGATGGGCTTGGTCACGCCACGCATCGTGAGCTCGCCCTTGAGCAGGTAGTGCTCGCCCTGCTTCTCGATGCCCTTGGACACGAAGCTCAGGGTGGGGAACTCCTCAGCTGCGAAGAAGTCCGGGCTCCTCAGGTGGTCGTCGCGCTTCTCGTTGCCCGTGTCGATCGTGGCGGTCTGGATGGTCGCCTGGGCGCTCCAGGTCTCCGGCTTGCCTTCGCTGAACTCGAAGCTGCCCTCGAAGCCACCGAAGTGCCCGCGCACCTTGGCGACCACCATGTGGCGCGCCACGAAGCCGACGCTCGAGTGGGCCGTGTCGATCGTGTAGGTGGCCGCCTCGGCCAGGCCGGCGGTACCGAGAACGAGAAGCCCCGTGAGGGCCAGCAGCTTGCGATTCATCGTGCCTCGCTTTCGTGAGTCCTTGAGGATGCGGCGGGCCAGCCCGGCGCCACCGCGCTGGAAAATATAAGCGGCTCGCCGGGATCTCGCACGCCCTCTCGCCCGGGCGGAATTCAGGGGCAGGTTGTCACGCTTATCGGCCGAGCCAGCCGCGTTGACAAGGCGGGAGGGCATTGCTAGAGTGCGCGCGCCGCGCTGCGGTCCGTCCCCATCGTCTAGCCAGGCCCAGGACACCAGATTTTCAATCTGGCGACACGGGTTCGAATCCCGTTGGGGACGCCTCTCCTCGCGCCGCCCACCTCGCCTCAGCGCCGGATCGCGAAGCGTCCCGGCCCCGCCAGGGCGAGCGCCAGAAAGACGCCCAGCAGTTCGAGCGCGTGGCTCGCCCCCTGCCAGCCGGCGCCCGCGGATGCGGGGGGCAGGTTCAGATGGTACAGGGCGGCCACCAGCATCGTGATGGCGAGCAGGCCGGCCGCCGGCCGCGTGAAGAGCCCGACGAGGACGAGCAGTGCGCCCAGGCTCTCGGCGAAGGCCGCCGCCGCGCCCCAGACGACGGGCCAGGCGTGCAGGCCGAGGTTGCCCATCGCCTCCCCGACGCGGCGCCAGGTATCGGGTCCACCGGTCAGCTTCCCCCAGCCGTGGAAGACGAGCATGCTCGCGCCGCCGGCCACGCGCAGCAGGAGCAGGCCGAGGTCCAGGGCGAGCGGTCCGCGGGCAGGGTTGGCTCGTCGCATGGTGGCTCCTTTCGCGGGCCGCTAGGGTCGAGGCGGAAGCGCCGGCGGCGATTCGGGGCAGTGGGGGCGCGCCGTGACGGCCGGCGGCGGCGATCCCTCTCGCCGCCCCTAGAGCACCCGCATCACGGCCACGACCTTGCCGATGATGCGCACCTCGGCGCTGCCGGCCGGCACCCAGATCGGCTCCATCTGGCTGTTCTCCGGCTGCAGGCGGACGCCGCCGGGCTCCTTGTAGAAGGTCTTCACCGTGGCCTCGCCGTCCACCAGCGCGACGACGATCTCCCCGTCTCGGGCCGTCTCCTGCGGGCTGACCACGATCGTGTCGCCGTCGAGGATGTGCGCCTCGACCATCGAGTCCCCCACCACCTTGAGCAGGAAGTTGCCCTCCCGCGCGGCAAAGGAGGCGTCGACCTCGATCCACTCCTCGATGTTCTCCTCGGAGAGGACCGGGATCCCCGCCGCCACCTGTCCGATCAGGGGCAGGCGCAGCACCTTGCCCTCCGCCGATGGCCGGCGCGCGCCCAGCTCGAGCAGCTCGATGCCGCGCGAGCGCTCCCGGGCGCGGCGGATGTAGCCCTTGCGCTCCAGGGCCTCGAGGTGGTCCTGCACCCCCCGCGGCGAGCGCAGGTCGAAGTGACCGGCAATCTCCCTGATCGTCGGGGGATAGCCGTTTTCCCTCAGGAAATCTCTCAGAAAGTCCAGCACGGATCGCTGGCGATCCGTGAGAGCCGTTGGCGACATATCGCCCGCCTCCTGTGGAAGTACCAGCGGCGCCGGACCCGGCGGCTGGCTGCGGCGAGAAGCTGCCGGCCCGGGGCGGCCAAGAGCTCACAAGCACCCGAGCACAGGCCGGTCAAGGCCGTCAAGGAGAAGTCGATCGACCACCGCTCCGGTCGGCGGCGGTGAGGAACGGCCGGGGAGAAGGAGCGGGAGAGCGCGTCTCGCTCTGCCGAAACCCTGCGAGCCGAACCCTCCCTTTCGGCCCGCTGGCGCCCCTCCTCCCCGGTCAAAACGCCGGCTGCCGCCAGCTGCGCCGTGAGGCGCCGGCCGGCGGGACAGCCCTCCACCCGGGCCAGTGCGGTCGCCGGGTAGATGCCGCCGTCCGGATGGACCGGACAGCCCGGGCAGAGGGCATAGAGCTCGGGGCCTCCCGGGAGACCGGGAAGATGGGCCTGATTGGCCCGGGAGTCCCCGGGGTGACTGCCTGTGACCAGAAAGCGGCGGGCGTTGGCCAGGGCCGTCTCCAGGTCCAGGTCGGCACGGGGGCGCCGCGGCGCCGCCGTGGCGAAAAGGTCGATCTGCCGGTCCTCGATCACGCGCATCAGCGACTTCCTCCCAGCAGGCGGGCCCGCTTGACGGTCCCGCGTCCGAAGCGCGCCCCGAGGGCGTCCATCGCGCCGTCCAGGCGCGCTTCGCGTTCCGGCGTCTCGCCGGCGAAGAGGCTGAGCGGCACGGCGTCCCGGGGAACCAGATTGCGCAGCGAGATGCCCAGCAGCCGCACCTTCTCGCCCCGCCGATCCACCGTGTCCAGCAGGCGGCGGGCGGACTGGAAGATGAGCAGCCCCTGATCGAGGCACTCGCTGCCGGTGACGGAGCGGCTCAGGGTGCGGAAGGAGGCCGTGCGCAGCTTCAAGGTCAGCGTGCGGCCGGCCACCCCCTGCCGGCGCAGGCGCCGGGCCACCTTCTCGGCCAGCTCGAGCAGGGTGCGCTCGAGCACGCGCAGCTCGTCCTGATCCTCGTCGAAGGTGTGCTCGTGGCCCACGGACTGCTCGGCGGGCCGCTCGGCCTCCACCGCGCGCGGATCCTCGCCGCGCGCGAGCCGCGCCAGGCGCGTGCCCCAGCGCCCGAACAGGCGCTCCAGCTCGGCCTCGCCCAGGCGGTCCAGGTCCCCGATCGTGGCGATGCCCAGCGCCTGGAGCCGCGCCAGGGTCTTGGGACCCACGCCCCAGAGGCGCCCCACGGGCAGCGGGTGCAGGAACTCCACGACGCCGCCGGGCGGCACCACGGTGAAGCCGTCGGGCTTCTCCAGGTCCGAGGCGATCTTCGCCACGAACTTCACCGGCGCCAGGCCGGCCGAGCAGACCAGGCCCGTCTCCTCGCGGATGCGGGCCTTGATGCCGCGCAGGGTCTCCACCGGCGGCCCGAAGAGCAGTTCGGTGCCGCTGAGGTCCAGGAAGGCCTCGTCCAGGCTGAGCGGCTGCACCCGCGGCGTGTACTCGCGCAGGATGGCCATGATGCGCTTGCTCTCGGCCACGTAGACCTCCATGCGCCCGGCCACGAAGCAGGCCTGCGGGCAGAGCCGGAAGGCCGTGCGCAGGGGCATCGCGCTGTGGATGCCGAAGCGCCGCGCCTCGTAGCTGGCCGCCGAGACCACCCCCCGCCGCGTCGGATCGCTGCCGCCCACCACGACGGGCTTTCCCCTCAATTCGGGAAAGTCCCGCTGCTCCACCGACGCGTAGAAGGCGTCCATGTCGACGTGGGCCAGGGCGGGGGAGGACCGGAACACGAGCGCGCCACCTCCGAATCCGGGCTCGCCGTGGGGCCGGCGATGGCAGTGAGGCTACTATACACTCGTATAGATGTCAAGCCGCTGGCGATGAAATGGCCTAAACCCTTTT
>Ga0194127_10000595_pt1 | contig 57814 bp, 55 predicted proteins | sample TA2KigC100mmetaG_FD_148624 | JGI IMG/M metagenome (GOLD analysis project Ga0194127, IMG submission 148624) | Freshwater microbial communities from Lake Tanganyika, Tanzania - TA2015036 Kigoma Deep Cast 100m | ecosystem: Environmental > Aquatic > Freshwater > Lake | place: Tanzania: Lake...
GGGGACTAGAAATACGACAGTTTCAAGCGACAGGTCGTAGATTTCGTCGGCCCTGACGCGAAGTCGGGCTTGTGGTGTCCGTAGGTGTAGCGTTTTTTTGCAGTTTAGGAGTTTCCTCTGGCTCAGGTGGAAGCGTGAATCAGTCAGCGCATTCGGACGACCATCCGGAAATCGCCGGGACGGTACTGCCGCTGCAAAGGGCCGAGGAACTGCTAGCTTCGTTACATAGCGTGATAAGTGTGAGGATCGTCGCCACCGAGAGCGGCGGGGTGGACACGATCCATGTGCTGACGACGGGGGAGACGACACCGAAGCAGATGGTTCGCAACATCGAGAGCGCGCGCATGCGGGTGGACCATCGGAAGGTGAGCGTGGCGACAACGTCGGCGCGTCCGACGCCGGCGGCGGGGATCGCGGCGGCGAGCGAGGCGGCGGCCAAGGCGGCGGCGCAAGCGGCGGCGAGTCCTCGGCGGCTGATGTACTTCGAGGACATCGAGATTCGCGGGTCGCGCAACAAGGGAGTGGCGTGCCGGGTGACGCTGCGTCGCGGTGACGAGGTGTTCGTGGGGGAGGCGGAGGGGCACGAGAGCGACCGCAGCCGGATGGATGTGGCGGCGCGGGCGGCGCTGGAGGCGCTGGTGCAGAGCGACAACACCGAGCGTCGGCATCCGCACCTGGAAGGGACGAAGCTGATCGAGGCGTTCGACCGGGAGTTTGTCTTTGTGGGCGTGAGCCTGCGGCTAGGGCGCGACAGCGCGTTGGCGACCGGGAGCGCCGAGGTGAAGGATTCGAAGGAAACCGCCGTGGTGCTGGCGGTGCTGGACGCAACGAACCGTTGGGTGGCCGGGAGGACCGGTTAGCGGTGCTGGTGGCCTGACGGACAACAGAAGGTGGGGTTCCCGTTCCCGCTGAGCGTAGCGAGCTGAGCGGTACGGCGTACTTCTGCGCCATGAGCGAAGCCGACCCAAGCGGCAGCACTGTCCAGCGAGCGCTGGCGGGGACTTCGTGAAAGGGAGGTGACTCTCAAATGCTATTCATCCTGAGATTCATTGGGGCTCTGGCTGATACTTGGAGTTGACCCGGTTCGGTGGAGCCTTACTCTCTGTGTGAGAGGAGGAGCCCCCGATGCCCCGTCGTCCCGCCGCCTATCCCGCGGCCTATCGTGAACAGATCATAGCGCTGGCCCGGGCCGGCCGCACGGCCAAAGAGCTCGCGCGAGAGTTCGAGCCCTCAGAGCAGACGATCCGAAACTGGATCTTCCAGGCCCAGGCCGATCGGGGCGAGCGTCCCGAGGCGCTGACGAGCGAGGAGAAGGACGAGTTGAATCGGCTGCGCCGCGAGAACCGGCAGCTCAAGGTGGAGCGTGACATCTTGGGAAAAGCCGCGGCCTGGTTCGCACGGGAGACGGGCACGATCCCGCCCGATGCTTCGCGTTCATGAGTGCGAATCAGGCCCGTTTCCCGATCGCGGCGATGTGCCGTGTACTCGGCGTGTCGGAGAGCGGCTACCATGCTTCGCGGCATCGCGCCCCCTCGTCGCGTGCCCAGCGGGATGCCGCCCTGCTGATCGCCATTCGCGCCTCGCACGAGCGCTCCGACGGGACGTACGGGGCACCTCGTATTCACGAGGATCTGCGGGAGGCCGGCTACCGCGTCGGCCGCAAGCGGATCGCCCGCCTGCTTCGGCGCGAAGGCTTGTGCGGCGTCTCGCGGCGGCGTGGGCCGGCTCGCCCGCGGCGCATCGCACCAGAAACACCGCCGTCCCCCGATTTGGTGCGCCGGCAGTTTACGGCCACCAAGCCGAATCAACTCTGGGTCGCGGACATTACGTACGTGCCGACGGCGGCGGGCTTCCTCTATCTCGCCGTCGTGCTCGATGTCTTCAGTCGGCGCGTCATCGGCTGGGCCATGCGGGACACGCTGCACGCCACGGTCGTGCTCGATGCGCTCGACATGGCGGCCACGCAACGCCGGCCGCAGGATGTGATTCACCACTCGGATCAAGGCAGTCAATACGCCGCGTTTGCCTTCGGCCAGCGGTGCGAGACACTCGGCGTTCGACCGTCGATGGGCTCGCGCGGAGACGCCTACGACAACGCGATGGCCGAGAGCTTCTTCGCCACGCTCGAGTGCGAGTTGCTGGCGAAGCACCGCTTCCCCACGCGCACCGAGGCGCGCTTGCACCTCTTCCGCTACATCGAGGGCTGGTACAACCCGCATCGCCGCCACTCCGCCCTCGGCCAACGCTCCCCGCTAGCCTTCGAACAGCAGCATGTCGTAGAATCAGCAGCCGCTTGAAATCCCACCCACCCGCGCTCCACGAAAGCGGGTCAAGTCCAACTCTGTCTTGGGGCTAACAGCTAGACGGGCGCGGGAATGGGAAACTCCCCTCAACTCGACATCGTGTGAACCCAACGACGCGGCGCACCCACTTCTACGTTCTCGCGATCAGCGCCCTGACGCTGCTTGCGACCGTACAGGTCGTGCGTGTTTCTGCGGTCTGGGATCACGCTGACGCCGGAGCTGCAGCGTTCTTTTTTGCGTTCGGGGTCTTGGCGCTAGTGCTCGGGTACAAGCGTGGCACCGGAAGAATCGGCACGATTGCCTTTCTTCCGTACCTATCGATTGCGGCGCTCGCACCCAATGGAGCAGCTCTCGCGTGTGTTTTCGCTTCTATCACGATCTCGGAACTCGTTGCGCGGCGAGAACCGATCAAGTTCCTCTTCAACGTATCACAGCACCTTCTCGCAGTTGCATTGGCGATCTTGGTGTATACCGCGCTTGGCGGCGCGTCCTTGCTTCACTCGAAGGTCAATGTCGTAGCGTTTGTTTCGATGTTTGCGACGTACATGATCACGAACCGCGCGGTGGTGAGCGGAGTGCTGTCGATTGTCAATCGCACTTCCTTTCAACGCGAGTTGTACGTTGTGTCCCGGAGCACGTTGGTTAATGACGTGCTCGCTTTTCCGCTCGTACTGATCTTCGCTGTTCTCTACGCGCGACTTGGCGCCATGTGGTCGGCGATGCTCGCGCTTCCCATGGTAGGCGTTCGGCAACTCTACAAGTCAGTCTTCGATCTCGAGCTTGTCAACGAAGAGCTGCTGCAGTTGATGGTGACCACGATCGAAGCGCGTGATCCGTACACCTCTGGCCACTCGCAGCGCGTGGCACGGTACAGTCGCGTGGTCGCGCGCTTGGCCGGACTCGGCGCGGGAAAGGTCGAGCAGATCGGGAAGGCGGCTCTCCTCCACGACGTCGGAAAGATCCACGAGGAGTTCGCGCCCATTCTCCGCAAGCCGGGCCGCCTCACCGATGCCGAGTTTGAGGTCATGAAGACGCATTCGGCCAAGGGGGCCACTCTGGTCGGCAAGTTGACGCAGTACGCGGACTTGGTTCCGATGGTCCGGGGGCACCACGAACGCTGGTCGGGAAAGGGGTATCCGGACGCGCTTGCCGGTGACGACATTCCGCTGGGAGCGCGCGTGATCACGATTGCTGACACGCTGGATGCGATTACGACTGCGCGCCCGTATCGAAAGGCGCGCACGCTGCAGGAAGTCCGCGACGAGATCGCTCGGATGGCCGGGGATCAGTTTGATCCGCGCCTCTGTCGGGCCGTCCTAACCGACGAGCACTGGGCCGAGATCTGCCTGGAAGTGGAGATCGCGACGCGCGAGTTTCCAGCAGATTCGGGCATCTCGCAGGAACCGTCGCCGATGCCGAGGCAGTCCATGGAGTTCCGTGCGCCTTAGCGCTCGGTAGCTGCGGGCAAGAGGCTCGGAACTGGCAGCGTGCCTCGCCGGGCGACGGTGAGATACCAGTGCACGAACTCCGCAGATGCTGCGTGCCCTCTGGTGTATGCGAGGCCGCGAGCAAATGCGATCGCCAGTGAGTCGCCGCCCGCGTTCCGGAAGAGCCTGTCGCGCACCTCGTCGAAAGCAGCGACGCATTCCAGTACAACGCCCTTGTCTCGGTCAAAGGTGGCGAGCAGTGTGGTCGAGGCAAGGCTCATGTACTGAGGGCGTCGTCGACCACCCGCCATGGCCATTGCAGGCGGCGAAACGAGCGGCCTGGCCTCTTCCTCTCGACCCAGGAACAGCAGGGCCTGCGCCCGCGTTTCTCGTGCCGACTGCTGGCGAAATACCCCACCAATCAGATCTGGGTGCTCGGTGACGTCATGCGCGATGGTTTCTGCCTGCTCATAGAAGCCGTAGTCAAAGTGGAGGCCGGCGAAGAGGTCGACGACGGTCGCCTTGGCATGCTCGCGCTTACGGCGAACGGAAATAGCGAGCGCTTGTTCGAGGCGTCGATGTCCCAGTGTAAAATCCCCCGTCCGACGCGGCGGGTAGTGGGCGAACTTTAGCGCCGAGAACAGCTCCACCTCGTCTCCCGAAAATCACGCGCGACCGCGAGCAGCTTGCCTGCGGACGTCTCCGCGCGTTCGAATGATCCGAGCGACGTTTCATAGATCACCTCGCACTTCAGTCCTGCCAGTTGCGCCTGCAAGGAATCGCGGTCTATGCCGGCAGACTGCTCGAAGAAGAGGCGCAATTCCTCGGCTTCGAGGCAGTTGTCGCATACCGCCATGCCTAGCATCGCCGCGTTGAGGCGCGTGGCGCTTGATACCTGATGGTCTGCCGTCACTCGCCGAAGCTGCGTCAGCAGGGCGGAGTCGCCCGAACCAAGCCACCATTGTGCGAACAGACGCGACAGCAGGTCGCTCGCGGCCTGATCAGCAGAACGGCGTAGGTCGAGCGATTCGATGCGCGCGGTCGTCGCAAGGACGTCCGACCACGCTTCCTCGGTCTGCAGCGCGCGCGTACGCCCGCGAAGCGCCGTATCCTCCATCTTCGGGGTACTCGCATACTCCAGGGCGGCCTCGTACGAGCGCGCGGCGTCAGACGCCGCGCCGGCGCGCATGAGATATTCCGCACACCGCATCATCGTTGCAAAGGCGAGCTGCTTCTCGCCGCTGTCCTGATACAGCCGCGCTGCGTCCCAGTAGATCTCAATGCCCCCATCGTCCTGCGCATCGGCCTCGAGCACCCGCGCCACGCTCACCGCCATCGTGCGGAAGACACCGGCCGTCATGCCGCGGCGCACGCGCTCCGTCCAGAGATCGTGCGGCGCGAGCGCCTGCCCAAGGTCGGACGGCAATGCCAACAGATCGTCGAGCTCGCCGAACGGCAGCACGAGCTGAGCCGCCGTCAGCCCGAGCACGCGCTCCACGCGCGGCAACGAAGCGTGGCGCCCGAGCAGCGCGCACACCTGCAGCAGCCGCAGCGCCTCCCGCGAGAGCGTGCGAATCTGGTCGTCGATCAGCGTCGCGAGGTCCACTGGCATCGTCTGCGGCTCTCGGTGCGTCTGGTGCTGATGCAGCAGGTGCCCGAGGAAGAGTGGATTGCCGCCGCTCACCGCGCCGAGGCGCGTCGCGACCTCCTCCGCGGCGACGTCCCCGCCCACCCCGGCGGCGCGCGTCAGCGCGAGCATCTCGGCGTCGGTCATCGGCGCAATCCGCGCCTGCGACGCCCCGAGCACGCGCTTCGCGCCGCCGTCGTCGCGCACGGGCACGCGACGCGCCAGCAGGATTACCGCCAGCTTCGCGGTGGGCCGGCTTTCGATGAACCGGGCGAACATCAGCAGCGTGAGCGGGTCCGACCAGTGCGCATCGTCCACGAGGATCGCCAGCGGCGCCTCCGCCAGCACCGCGTCCATCAGCTCCACCCAGGCGAGATAGACGGCGTGCTGCCGCACGCGCGCCTCCTCGGGCGGCAACGGCTCCTCCCCAGTGTCAGCACGCCCCATCTGGCGCGCATCAGGTGCAGCGCCCCCGGGTCGGCGCCGAGCGCCCCCGGCGCCTCGAGCAGCTGCGGCAGAAGTTCCGTAAGCGTCGCGAACGGGCGCTCCTCGTACGACGGGCACGCGCCGCCCGCCACCGCGCACCAACCCGCCATCCGCGCCGCGCGCGTGACCTCGCCCATCAGCCGCGACTTGCCGATCCCCGGCGGCCCGGTGAACCACTGCACCGTCGGCTCGCCGCGGCGCGCCCGCGCCAGCGTGTCCTGCGCGAGGGCGAGCAGGTCGTGGCGCCCGATGAACGGCACTGACGTCGCCGTCACCCGGCGTCCCGTCGTGTCAGTCAACTCCGAGATGCGCCGGCGCAGCAGCCGCGCGGGCAGCCCAATCACCTTCGCTCGATCGCCGAGCTCGCGCAAATACGTGTCGAGAACTTCCAACGCCGCGTTCTTCGCCCCGACCATCGCCAGCGCTTCGGCCCGCGCGCACGTCGCTTCCTCATTGAGCGGATCGGCCCGCAGGCAGGCCTGCGCCCACTCGTCCGCCTCGCGCCAGCGACCCTCGCGCCGCGCCATCGCGATCCGATGCAACGTCGCCTGTCGATGCTGCGCCGCGATGCGCGCGCGCAGTGCATCGAGCCACTCAGCCAGGCTCCCGCCTTCTGACACGACGAACCCCGGGAGGACGCTCGCCGCGGCGTCGATGGCCTCCGGCGCCGCCCGGTACGGCCAATCGTGCCGCAGAACGGCGGTGAGATCGCTGTCGACCCTCGCGGGATCAACCCGCACGTCGTCCGTCGAGTCGTCGAGCGAGAGCCCCGCCTTCCGCAGCCGGTACAGCGCTTGTCGCAGCGAGTGACGCCCCGCCCTTTCGTCCGCCTCGGGCCAAATGAGCTCGATCAGGTCGCGGCGCGGAATGCGCTCCCCCGACCGCTGGGCGAGCACGAGGGCGAGCGGAAACAGCATCCCCTGCCCGGGAGCAAGCACCAAGTCGCCGAGTGTCAACTCGGCGCGTCCCAGCCCGCGCACGATCAGGAGTGTCACCGCGTCGTGAGGCATGCAAGAAGACGATGGGGACCCGTCACAGCCGCGTCATTTTGGCGCGGAACGGGGGCGGCCGACAGGGGCTAGGCGGCGGGAACGACAACGGGGCGCCTGCGGGCGCCCCGTCAATACGCCGTCGCGGTCGGCTACTTGAGGTTCAGGATCTTCTCCACCCCCACCCCCTCCGCCTCCGCCTGGAAGTTCAGCACAATCCGGTGACGCAGCACGCTGAACGCGATCGCCCGCACGTCGTCCAGATCGGCCACGGGGCGCCCGTCCATCGCCGCCCGCGCCTTAGCGCCGAGGACGAGGTTCTGCCCCGCGCGCGGACCGGCGCCGAAGGCGATGTACTTCTTCACCATCTCGCTCGCCCCGGGGGGTCGCCGGGACGCGTCGAGCGCGCAATGTCCACCGCGAACTTCACCACGCTCGGCGGCGCCGGCAACCGACGCACGAGCTTCTGCATCTCGCGGATGTCGTCGGCGCTGAGCACGGCTTTCAGTTGCTGCGCCCCGGCCCCCGTGGTCGTGCTGACGATCTTCTCCTCCTCTTCCTGCGTCGGATAGCCGAGCCGCAACTCGTACATGAAGCGGTCGAGCTGGGCTTCGGGGAGGTGATACGTCCCCTCCTGCTCGATGGGGTTCTGCGTCGCCAGCACGAAGAACGGCTCGGGCAACGGATACGTGCTGCCGGCCACCGTCACCGTGTGCTCCTGCATCGCCTGCAGCAGCGCGGCCTGCGTCTTCGGCGGCGCGCGGTTGATCTCATCGGCGAGCACGATGTTCCCGAAGACCGGCCCCTTGGCAAACTTGAACGAGCGCTTGCCCGTGCCGTGGTCCTCTTCAAGCAGCTCCGTGCCGGTGATGTCGCTCGGCATAAGGTCGGGCGTGAACTGCACGCGCGAGAACTGCAGGTCGAGCGTCTCGGCGATCGTCTGAATGAGCAGGGTCTTGGCCAGCCCCGGCACGCCGATGAGCAGGACGTGGCCGCCGGCGAGGATCGCCGAGACCATCGAGTCCACGATGTCGTGCTGGCCGATGATGCGCCGGCCGATCTCGTCGGCGATGTCGCGGTGCGCGGACTTCAGTCGATCGAGGAGTGCGAGGTCGCGGGAGTCGGTGCTCAAAGCGGCGGACGGTGGACGGTTGACGGTGGACGGTGGACACGGACAAAGCTACGGGCGCCGCTTCCTACTGGAAGGGCGCCCGATCCACTACGCGCGAGGCGGCGTTTCGTTCAGCGCACGGCGAAGGCGACGCGCTGTTCCTGCGGGTAGTTCTGCGAGACGAGGCGCGCGACGGCGACGTAGCGTCCGGGCGCGGGCGACTTCCATTCCTCGCTGAACGACAGCGTGTCGGCGCGGCGCAGCACCTTGTTCTGGAAGGCGGCGGTGAACAGCCGGCCATCGCTCCAGCGCCAGACCGCCTTGCCGCGCTCATCGAGCACTTCGATATCGTGCGTCTTCCCGTCGGCGAAGTTGAGCTCGACCTTGCGATCGCCGTCGTTGATGACGTGCAGTTGGAAGTGCACCTGGTCATCCACGCGCACGTCGAACGACGAGGCGACGGCGGGACCCTTCTTGTGCGCGGATTTCGCAAACGTCGGCGCGTCCACATTGCTTGAACGCGTGCACGCAAAGGCGAGCACGGCGACAACCAACAGCACGAAAGTGACGCGTCCGTTCATTCGGTTCGCCGAAAGGGCGAAAGATTTGTGATCCCGCGGCGGCAGGATCCGACTATTCCGCCGTTCAACTTACTGACACCAAGACGATCCGTCAAACAGATGGTCACAGGCCAAGTGTCTATGCGATGGGCACTTGGTGCTCGCGTCTGCTCCGGGCTGTGTCGTTCTGACGCACCTAGGCATGGCGGTACGCCATTTGTGATTCCCAGCAAGCCCAGGGAAGACCAGTTGTCCACCAGTGGCGGGCTGCCGCGAAGCGTGGGAAGGGGCGGCATCGAGAGTGCGACGCAGTCGTTTCGGAGCGGCATTTCGCTTGCGAAAGATTTCACAAGCGGATAATCTTCAAGGCTGTGGCGAGCGATCCGAAGGACGTGCGAAAACGCGCGGAAACCCTGCTGAATCAAGGGGCTTTCGGGTCCGGCCCGTTCGGCCAGTTCATGGGCCTCGGGCTGCAGTTCGTGCTGTCGATTCTCCTGTTCCTGTACGTCGGGAAATGGGTGGACGGCAAGCTCGGAACGACGCCCTGGTTCATGATCCTCGGAGTCTTCACCGGCGCAGGAGCGGCGTTCTTCAGCATGTATCGCGCGTTGAAAGCCGCCGAGCGTCGGCAAGAGGAGCTGGACCGGCTGGAGAAGGAGGGGAAGTGAAGCACATCCTCGCCTATGCGGGGCTGTCGCTCCTGCTGATCGTCGGCCTAGCCTGGCTGCTCGCGCAGCTCTGGCCCGATCCGATGGCCCAGCAGGCGGTCTGGTTCTCGGCGGGCGTCGCCCTCGGCATCCAGATCCTCGGCTTCCTGTTCGTCCGCGTGATCGTCCCGGCGCACGTGATTGCCGGATGGGGCGCGGGCATGCTGCTGCGGTTCCTGACGTTGGTGCTTCACGCGCTGATCGGCGTGCGGCTGATGGGCTTCCCGCCCGCGCCCGCCCTGCTGAGCCTGGCCGCGTTCTTCTTTGTTTCCACGCTGATCGAACCCGTCTTCCTCAAGAAGCCATGAAGTCTGGATTCCTCCGCCTTGTCCTCGCCGCGCTCTGCGCCGCGGCCCCGTTGGCCGCTCAGGAGCACGCGCCGGCGCCGCAGGCGCCCGCGGCCGACTCCGCCGCTCTACACGCCGCGACTGCTGGGGACGAGGCAGGGGCACAGAAGACAGCGGGCGCGGAGAGTACGGCGAAGAAAGACATCATCACGCCGCACATCACCGACGGGAACGCCCTCGAGCTGCCGTCGTTGAATCCCGACCATGGCTTCGCCACGCATTTCGCGCTGCCGACGGGCTGGCCCAAGTTCCACATCGGCTCCTTCGAAGTGGACACGTCGCCGACCAAGCTGACGGTGATGCTGTGGATCTCGGCCGCCATCCTGATCTTCCTGATGGTCAGCGCGGCGCGCGCGCACCAGCGGCGCGCGGCGCAGGGGCTGCCTCCCAAGGGGCTGGCCGGCGCGATGGAAGCGATGATCCTCTACATGCGCAACGAGGTCATTCTCCCGAACGTCGGCCACCACGGCGAGGCGTTCGTGCCGTACCTGCTCTCGATCTTCTTCTTCATCCTCACGGCCAACCTGCTGGGACTGGTGCCCTACATGGGGACGGCCACGGGGAACATCGCGGTGACGGCGACGCTGGCGCTGGTGACCTTCCTGGTCATCGAGATCGCCGGCATGCGCGCGCTGGGGAAGGGCTACCTCGGGACGATCATCTACTGGCCGCATGACATGCCGCTGTACATGCGCATCCCGATTTCGCTGATCATCTCGCCGGTGGAGCTGATGTCGAAGTTCATCAAGCCCACCGCGCTGGCCATCCGTCTTTTCGCCAACATGACCGCCGGGCACATCGTCGTGCTTGCGCTCATCGGGCTGGTCTTCACGTTCCAGAGCTACCTGATTGCGCCGGCGCCGCTGGCGATGGCGGTGGCGATCATGCTGCTGGAGCTGATGGTGGCGTTCCTCCAAGCGTTCATCTTTACGCTCCTCTCGTCCGTGTTCATTGGACTCGTGAGGGAGTCGCATCACTAGACGGTGGACGGTGGACGGTAGACGGTAGACGGTGGACGGTTGACAACTGATTGACGGGGCTGGATTCACCCACCAGTTCCGATGTGTAGCCAGGCAACTACTGGCGAGTTCCGCTGGACCCCGGGGTCCGATGGCGGATGGTGATGGGGTAGCCCATCGCGGGTGCTGAAGCGGTACCACTTTCTTGATCGGAGTTCTGACGATGGATTTCCCACTGTTGCAGGCTGCGGCTGGCGCGACGAAGGAGTACATGGGTGCGTGGGCGATGATGGGCGCCGGCATTGGCGCTGGTCTCGCCATCATCGGCGCCGGCCTGGGCATCGGCCGCGTCGGCGGCCAGGCGGTTGAGGGCATGGCCCGCCAGCCGGAAGTCGCCGCCAAGATCCAGACGGCCGCGCTGATCTTCGCCGCGTTCATCGAAGGCGCCGCGCTGTTCGCCGTGGTCGTGTCGTTCCTTATCCAGAGCAAGTTCTAAGACGTCCGGCAGCCCGCGCGCCCCGGGGTGCGCGGGCCTGCCGCCCTCTTCCTTTCCGACCGATTCCCCATGCGTTCCTCTCTGATCCGCGCCGTCGTCCTCCTTTCCGCCACCGCGGCGCCGGCCCTGGCCGCCGGCGGCGACGCCCCCGCGCGCGGCCTGCTGGACCCGGCGGGCGGCCTGATGTTCTGGACCGTGCTCGTCTTCGGCACGACGTTCTTCATTCTCTCGAAGTTCGCGTTCAAGCCCATCCTCTCCGCCGTCGAAGGGCGCGAGCAGGCGCTGCGCGACGCGATGGACGAGGCGAAGGCCGACCGTGAGCTGGCCGCCCAGCTCCTCGCCGAGCAGAAGCAGCAGCTCGACGCGGCGCGCACCGACGCCCAGAAGATCATCGCCGACGGCCGCGCGACGGCCGAGAAGATGCGCAACGACCTCCTGGAGCAGACGCGCACCCAGCAGCACGACATGCTCGAGCGCGCCAAGCGCGACATCGAGGCCGAGAAGCAGGGCGCCATCGCCGAGCTGCGCCGCGAGGCCGTGGACCTGGCGATCGCCGGGGCGGGCAAGGTGATCGAGAAGAACCTCGACGACGCCGCGAACCGCGCGCTGGTCGACAAGTACCTCTCGTCCATCGGGACCAAGTAATGCAGTCAGCCATCGCGCGGAACTACGCGGAAGCGCTGTTGGCGCTGGCGAGCAAGGAAGACGCCCGCGACGCGTACGGCGCGCTCCTCGGCGGCATTGCCGACGTGCTGGAGCGCGATGAGACGTTTAAGCGCTTCCTCGCGGCACCGCAGGTGAGCAGCGTCAAGAAGAACGAGGTGCTGGGCAAGGCGCTGACCGGCCAGGCGCCGGCGATGTTCGTGCGCTTCGTGCAGAAGATGGTGACCAACGGCCGCCAGATGCTGATTGGCGCGGTGTTCACCGAGTACAGCAACCTGCGCGACGCCGAGGAAGGGCGGGTGCACGCGCGGGTGACGGTCTCGCGCGAGATGAGCGACGCCGACCGCGACGCGCTGGCCGCGTCGCTGAGCAAGGCGATCGGCAAGACGGTCGTTCCCCATCTTAGCGTGAACCCGGCGATCCTCGGTGGCGTGGTCGTGCGCATTGGGGATACGGTGATGGACGGGTCGGTGCGGCGGCGGTTGACGGCGTTGCGAAGCAAGATGGCGACGTAATCGCTCGGGTCCTTCTGGTGGAACGGGGGGACGGGGGCCGGGACTTGGGGACGGGCGAGGGGAGGAGGGGCGAGGGACGGGAGGGCGGCCAGTGGCCGCCCTTTTTCATTGCATCCACGGCTCCGCTGCAGGGCGATCCGCGACGCATATTGAGAGAAATGGCCAGTCAGGAGATGCGGTGAAGAGGACGGTGGCGATCGCGCTGCTCGCGCTCGGTTCGAGCGACGCCTTCGGGCAGGCGACGGTGCGCGGCACGCTGCTCCGTGCCGACTCGTTTCCCGCGGCCGGGGTGATCGTCGTGGCGACGCGCGGCGCGCCGGACAGCGTGCTCTCGCGCACGATCACCAACGGGGGCGGCCAGTACACCTTGGCGCTCTCGCCGGGCGAGGTGCGCCTGCGAGCGCTGCGCATCGGGCACCGCCCCTTCGAGATCGCCACCTTCACGCTCGCGGCCGGCGGGCGGCGCGATGTGCGCACGGTGCTCCCCAACGATCCCATCGTGCTTGCCGCGGTGACCACCGAGGCAAACTCGAGCTGTCGGCAGACGGGCACGGCGGGAACGCAGGTGGCCGAGGTCTTTGAGGAAGCGCGCAAGGCGCTGCTCTCCACGACGCTGCCCCGCTGGGGCGATGGCGATCCGCTGGCCCGGCTGAGCGTGTTTGAGCAGGCGCGCGGCATCGGCAACCGGGTCTTTCGAGAGCCGGAGTTGCAGTTCCAGGAGGGCGTGACGGTGAAGCCCTTCCAGAGCCTCAGCCCGGATTCGCTGGCCAAGGTGGGGTACATGGTCAGTGAACCGAATGCCTGGCAGTACTACGCTCCCGACGCCGACGTGCTGCTGTCGGAGACGTTCGCGGCGACGCACTGCCTCGGGCTCACGCAAGGCACGGGGGAGCGTGCGGGGTGGATCGGCCTGACGTTTCGCCCATCGGCGAGCCGTCGCGACTACGTGGACGTGCGTGGCACGCTGTGGCTGGATCGGGCGAGCAACGAACTGCGGCGGATGGAGTTCACGTACGAGGGACTTCCGCTCGCTATGCAACGTGCCGGGGCCGGCGGAGAGGTGGAGTTCACGCGCCTGCCCATGGGCATCTGGTTCGTGAGTCGATGGGAGCTCTGGATGCCGCGGATGACGCTCCCGCCGGGGACGCCGCGCCTGATGGGACTCTGGGTACGGGGCGGTGACGTATGGTGGATCAGAATCGGCAGCACGCTGGTCTACTCCAACGGCCGCGTGGAGCCCGCGCCGAAGGGGCTCGCGGCGGCGAGGGCTGCCGCGCGCGCGGTGGCCGACTCTGTGCAAGCGAGCGCCGCGTGCGCGCCGACCGAGGCCGACGATCCGGGCGGCATCCTGCGCGGCGTGGTGACCGACGACCGGGGCGCGCCACTCGCTGACGCGGTCGTGACGGTGGAGTGGCAGCAGGGACACAGCGGTGGGGCGCGCGGCCTGTCGTGGGAAACGCGCGGGTTGAGCACCGTGTCGGCGGCGGATGGGAGCTACGCGATCTGCGGCGTGCCCACGAATCGGCTGCTGGGCATCCAGGTGCAGCTCGCGATGCGGCGGACGCCGACGGTGAGCACGCGCGTTCCGCAGCGCACGCGCGAGGCGCGGGTGGACGTGCGGGTGTCAGGCGTTCGGGCGCCGGCACCGCCGGGAGGAGGGACCCCGCCCCCGGCGGGCCGGTAGCGTCGCGTCCGCCTACGGCTTCTTGAAGAGCCCCTTGAGGGCCTTCTTCGCCGCGTCCTTGGCCGCTTCCTTGGCGCCCTCGTTCACTCCTTCCTTCACGCCGGTCAGCGCGCCGCTCCGCGCCGCGGCGATGATGGAGTCGGCGTTGATCTCGCCGGCGCCTTCACACTTGCCCGCCCCTTGCTTGGCCTCGCAGTCGGCCTTGGCTTTCTCTGCGGCCTTTGACGCCTCGGCGAGCTGGGCCTTGAGGTCAACCACCTGATAGCCGGCGGGGACCTCGAACAGTGAGGCGTCGAAGTTCCCGTTGGCGAGGTCTGTCATTTCCATCGTGACCGACGACGTCTGCGCCTCGCCCTTGTCTGTCGTGGACGTCGTATTGATGACCTGACGCAGGGGGACGCCCTTGGGGAGCTTCTCGGCGTCCTGCATCAGCTTCTGCTGCGCGGCGCCGCCGATCATCCCCGTGTTGCGACCCAAGGTCTTGCCGAACTCCTCGAAGGCGCGCTGGCCGGCGAAGTCGTTGGTCATCCAGATGTCCATCTCCTCCTTCACGCGCGTGGACGACTTGCGGCCGAGCATGGACATGGTGGCCGTGTAGCTGCGCGATACGTGGTACTTGCGGGTGCTTCGGCCCAGGATGCGTTCGCCGGCGCCCTGGTCAGCCACGGTGGAGGTGAGGTCGGCGATGTCGAACTTCATGCCGATGGCGCTGGCCGCCCCCATGACGTTGCCCGTTCCGCGCGTGTCGAGGACCATCGCCTGCTTGCGCGAGGGATCCACCATCGTAATGCTCGCCGTCGCGGCGTTCAGCAGGGTGTAGACGCCGGCAGGGGAACCGGGGCGCGCCTCGAGCATCTCCATACGCATCTGGTCGCCGGCAACGATCACCGACATCGACGGCGGCGTGGCGGCGCGCGCCGCGTCGCCCGACGCGGTGGTGGTGACCATCCAGGTGAACTTGACGCCATCCACGCGGGGCGTGGCGGCGGCGACGAGCAGGGTGCTGGCCGCGAGCAGACAGGCGGATGCACGACGCATCGGGAGGGACTCCAGTGCCGGCGCCTGAGCCGGGTTGAAGGGTCGCCATACAATAGCAGTTATCAGAGCGCGCGCCAGCATTTTCGGGGGGCAGCCGTCCGGTCCGCCACTATCCCCACCTGTACCGATCCGGCATTTTTCTCAGGTTATGTCGGACAACCCCCTCGATCGCCGCGGCTTTTTCTCGCACGGCCTTTCCCGCCTCCTGGGACAGGTCGTGGATGCCGTGTCGGACAAGGTGTCGCCGGTGCCGTACATGCGGCCGCCTGGAGCGATCGCCGAGGCCGCGTTCCTGGCGGCCTGCACCCGGTGCAAGGAGTGCGGCGCCGTCTGTCCGGCGATGGCGATCCGGATGCTCCCCACGTCGGCCGGCATCGCGGCGGGGACGCCCGTGCTGGAGGTGGATGACCGCGCGTGCATCATGTGCGCGGACATGCCGTGCGTGACGGCCTGTCCGACGGGAGCGCTGCTCGCTCCTCAGCACGGATGGGCCGACGTGCGCATCGCGAAGATCGGTGTGGACGACCGGCGGTGCATCGCCTTTCAGGGCATCGAATGCGGCGTCTGCGCGCGGGTCTGTCCGGTGGGAGACGCGGCGATTCAATTGGATGACAAAGGGCGGCCGTTCATCGGCGCCGCCTGCACGGGGTGCGGCAAGTGCGTGACCGCGTGCGTGACGACCCCGAGCGCGCTGACCGCGCGCCCACTCCGGAGCTGAGATGGACGGAAAGAGCCACGTGAAGTTCGTATCCAAGCCGTGGGGCCACGAGCTGATCTGGGCCCACACGGAGCACTACGTGGGCAAGGTGCTGCACATCAAGGCCGGCCAGGCGCTGAGCGTGCAGTACCACAACCAGAAGGACGAGACCATCCACCTGCTGCGCGGGGAGATGATCTACCGCGTGGATTTCAAGGACGGCCGCGGGCTGGTGGAGGTGCCGTTCGCGCTCGGCGAGAGCTACCGGAATACGCCGGGCGTGATCCACCAGATGGAGGCGGTGACCGACTGCGACGTGCTGGAAGCGAGCACGCCGCACCTCGACGATGTCGTACGACTCACCGACCGCTATGGTCGCGAAGGGACGAGCGCGCCATGAAAGTGATCATTCCGCTGGCCGGCAAGGGGACGCGCCTGCGTCCGCACACGCATACGGTGCCGAAGCCGATGCTCAAGGTCGCCGGCAAGCCGGTGATGGACTACGTGCTCGACGACGTCCGCACGCTGGGCGACGTGAGCGAGGTCATCTACATCACCGGACACCTGAAGGAGGCGGTGGAGGCGCACGCGCGCACGGCGTACGCCGACATGCCAGCGCGCTTCATCGAGCAAAAGGTCCAGGACGGCACGGCGGGAGCGATCGCGCTGGCCCGCGCGTTCGTGGCCGAGCCGGTGCTGATCATCTTCGTGGACACGATCTTCGACGCCGACTTGACGGTGATCAAGACGAGCCCGGACGACGGCATCATCTGGACGAAGGAGGTGGAGGACTACCAGCGCTTCGGCGTGGTGGTGACCGACGCCAACGGCCACATGACGAAGATCGTGGAGAAGCCCAAGACGCCCATCTCGAAGCGGGCGAACATCGGGCTGTACTACATCAGGGACTGGAAGCTCCTCTTCGAGGGGATCGACGCGGTGCTCAAGGCGCCGCAGAACCAGGGGGAGTATTACCTGACCGACGCCTTCCAGTACATGATCGACCACGGCGCCAAGCTGAAGGTGCTCGACGTGCACGGCTGGTACGACGCCGGGAAGATCGAGACGCTGCTCGACACGAATCGCGTGATGCTCGAGAAGGGGCTTGCGCGCCGGCCGAAGACGCTGGAGGACTGCACGATCATCGAGCCGGTGTACATCGAGGACGGCGTCGTGGCGACCGGGTCAACACTAGGGCCGAACGTCTGCGTGCTGGCGGGGAGCAAGGTGCTGAGCAGCACGCTGAGCCACACGCTGGTGGGCGCGAACTCGCTGGTGGCGCGGTGCACGCTGGCCAATTCGCTGATCGGGGACGCCGTCGTGCTGGAGGGGGTGCGGGGGGAGGTGACGGTGGGGGATCATTCTGAAGTGAGGAGCAGGGCGTAGGGTGATTCTTGATTTGGACCGAGGATTGCGATTCAGGATCGCGATTCAGGAATGGGACTGGCGATTGACTACGGCGAGGGACAAGCGATGCGCGCAGTGCGAGTGGCAGTGATGCTGGCGATGGGGTCGGCCGTGGCCGTGGCGCAGGCGAAGCCGGCGGAGACGAAGACGGCGAAGCCGGCGATGGAGGGGGGAGCATGACCACGCGGCGATGATGCAGGGGAACAGGCAGGGTGGCGGGCAGGGGATGGGGGACATGAAGAGCGGCTGGAAGGAGCTCGATGCCTTCCACGCACTGCTGATGTCCACGTGGCATCCGGCGATGAAGGACAGCCTGACGATGGCGCGCGCCCTGGCGCCTCAGGTCGTGGCCGCCGCGGAGACCTGGGCGACGTCAAAGGGGCCGGCGACGTGCGACAACGCGGCGGCGCGCAAGGCGCTGCCCGGGATCGTCGCGGATGCGAAGGCCTACGCCGGCGTCGCGTCGTCGCAGGCCGCCGACGCGGCGGTGAAGGCCGCGCTCAAAAAGGTGCATGACGGGTTCGAAGTAGTCGGCAAGCCCTGTGTGCAGGCGGCGATGCAGGCGAAGGGCGGGATGATGGGGATGGGCGCGGGTCCGATGATGGGGCGCAAGACGGGGTGGCAGGAGTTCGATGCGCTCCACACGCTGCTCATGACCGTGTCGATGGCCGCGAACAAGGGCGACCTGAAGCCGGCGCGGGAGAAGGCGGGCGAGCTGGGCAAAGCGGCCGATGCGTGGGTGCGGTCGAAGGGGCCGGCGGTCTGCGACAATGCCACGGCGCGGAAGGGCATGCCGAAGGCGGCCGACGACCTGAAGGCCATTGCCACGCTCGCGAAGGGGCAGGGCAATGACGAGGCGCTCAAGGTCGCGATCACGAAGGCGCACGATTCGTTCCGCCCGGTCGCCCAGCCGTGCATGATGGGCGCGACGGCGGCGAAGTGACCCGCAGGAGCCGTGCCGTCCCGGCGCGGAACCTGTGGCCACGTGACGTGTAGATTGGATGGAGGCGGGAGTCATCGAGGCGCCCGCCGCGTTTCCACGAGGTGCACGCCATGGATTCGCGCATCGTCGTTCGCTTGGTCGCCGTTGGCATCAGTTGCGCATTGGCTCCCGTCGTCGCACACGGGCAGGTCCCGGGCGGCGACGGGTTCCTGTTTGGCACCCCAAACGCCAGCCTCACGGTGCGCGCCGGGATGGCGCGCCCTTCCGGCGGCGGCGACGTCTTCTCGTTTGTTCGCGACGAGCTGACGTTCGGCCCCGGCGATCTTGCCGGCGGTTCGATGGCCGCCGACCTGGCGTTTCTGGTGCGCCCCCGCGTGGCCGTACAGCTCGGCATCGGCTATTCCGGGCAAAGCACCGCCAGTGTCTATCGTGATTGGGTGGACAACGATGACCAGGAGATCGAACAGACCTCCTCGTTTCATCGGCTGCCCCTGACCATCGGCGTTCGGTACTACCTGGCCGATCGCGGGAGAACACTCGGCCGACTCGCATGGGTGCCGGCGAAGACGGTCCCCTACGTCGGCGCGGGCGGCGGCATCACCTGGTCGCAGTTCCGGCAGTCGGGCGACTTCGTGGATTACCAGACGCTTGACGTGTTCGGCTCGACGCTGGAGTCGAGCGCGTGGGCGCCGACGCTCTACGGCGTTGCGGGGGTGGAGCGCAGCCTGAGTGCCCGCCTGGCACTCACCGGCGAGGCGCGGTACGACTACGGTCGCGCCCGCGTGGGCAGCGACTATGTCGGCTTTAATGGCATTGATCTTTCAGGCCTGGCGGTCACGGTGGGCCTGACCGTTCGGTTCTAGGAGGCGTCATGCGTGCCAATGGATTCTCTCGGTTGAGCGTCACCGCGCTGGTCGCGCTGATGAGCGCACAGGCGGCGTTCGCGCAGGGGCTCGATGCTCGCTGGCAGCCGTGGATTGGATGCTGGACGGCGGCGGCGTCCGCCACAACGGAAGCGCGCGGGTCGTTGGTGTGCCTCGTCCCCGCGGAGCAGGGGAGCGGCGTGGAGCTTGCGGTCATCGCGGGCGGTGTCGTGGCGCACCGCGAGCGATTCGACGCCTCGGTGCCGCGCGTGCCAAAGGACTTCGACGGGTGTCCGGGGTGGGAGTCGGTGACGTTCTCGCGCGACGCCCGGCAGGTGTTGTTCCGCTCGGAGTTCACTTGTGGCGCCACGCGCGTGCAGGGGAGCGGCATCTACTCCGTCACCGTCGACGGCGAGTGGATTGACGTGAGCGGCAGCGTCGTGGGCGGCCAGCCGACGGTGCGCGCCGTGCGATACCGCCCCGCGGGACGCGCGCTGCGTCGTCTGGCCACCGGCGTGTCGAGCGACTCGATGCCATTCGAGGTAGTGGCGGAGCGGTCCACGTCGCGCTACGCGCGGCTCGGCGCCGCGCTTCCGGTGCGAACGAGCGAGGTGGTCGAGGCCGCCGAGCGCGTCGCGCCGCCGGTGATCGAGGCGTGGATGCACGAGCTGCAGCAGGGCTTCGAGGTGAACGGCCGGGAGCTGGAGCGCCTCGCCGACGCCGGCCTGCCCTCGAGCACCATCGACCTGATGGTTGCCCTGTCGTACCCGGAGCGGTTCAGCGTGCAGCGTCCGGCGCAGCGCGGTGGGGCGGTGGACATCGAGCGGGTGGACGTGACGGACGACGAGCGCCTGCGCCGCTCGCGGTACTGCGGCTTCGGCTACGCGCCTGGGTACCCGAGCTACTACTCCGACCGCTGCTACAACGACTACCTGCTGCCGGGAGGTCACTGGTACGATCCGTTCGGCCTCAACCGGTACGGCTACGGCGGCTACACGGGGTACGGGTACGGCTACGGCGGCTACTACGGCGGCTACTACTGGGGCCCGCGGCCGATTGTCATCGTGCCGGCGAACCCTGGTGACAACACGCAGGCGCGCGGCCGCGCGGTGAAGGGGGGCGGATACACGCGGGGCAGCGGTGGCTACAGCAAGCCGTCATCCGGTACGTCGGGCTCCTCGGCGTCTGGCGGGAGTTCATCGGGCGGATCGAGTTCGTCCGGAAAGGCTTCGTCGGGTGGTTCGTCATCCGGCTCAAGCGGCGGCAGCAGCGGGCGCACCGCCAAGCCGGCGCCCGCCGGGTTGATCGGCGCGGCGCGCGACGTGCGCGCCGCGCTCAGGTCTCACCGACTCCACAAACCCTCGCGGCCCTTGTGGATGCCCGGTAGCTTTTCTCCGTCCCACATCGGAGATCCGGGATGTCCCAGGAGAACGACGAGCGCGCGGGCTTGACCCGCCGCGACCTGCTGAAATCTGCCGCCCTCGCCGGCGCCGCTCTCGGCGCATCTGGCGTGCTGCATCCCGCAATCGCCGAGTCGGTGACGGCCGGGGAGCATCCCGAGCTTGCGCCGCCCGCGCCGCGGTTCGCGAAGACGATGAAGGGGGTGCCGTTCGAGGCGCGCGAGACGGCGCGCATCGCGATCGTCGGCACGGGGCTGCGCGGCCGCGGTGTGCTGCGCGACTTCCTGGGCTGTCCGGGCGTGCAGATCACCGCGCTGTGCGACAACGTCCCCGAAAAGGCGCAGCGTGCGTCGAAGATGGTGACGGACAAGGGGCAGCCGGCGCCGGCGCTCTACACGCAGGGCGAGCTGGCGTTCGAGCAGCTCGTCACCCGCGACGACATCGACCTCGTCTACACCGCGACGCCCTGGGAATGGCACGTGCCCGTGATGCTTGCCGCGCTGAAGGCGGGCAAGCACACCGCGAGCGAGTGTCCGTTCGCGATGACGCTGAAGGACCTGTGGGCGGTGGTGGACGCGAGCGAGAAGCACCGCCGGCACGCCATCCAGCTGGAGAACTGCAACTACGGCTACAACGAGATGCTCGTGAACCGGATGGTGCACGCGGGCGTCTTCGGCGAGCCGCTCCACGGTGCCGCGGCCTATCTTCACGACCTGCGCGGCATCCTGTTCGAGGACCGCGACGAGGGGCTGTGGCGGCGCGCGTTCCACACGCGCGACAACGCCAATCTCTACCCGACGCACGGGCTGGGGCCGGTGGCGTGGTATCTGGACATCCACAAGGGCGACCGGTTCGAGTACATGGTGTCGATGAGCACGCCGGAGCGCGGGCTCACCCTCCATCGCGAGGCGACCGTCGCGGACAAGACGAACCCGAAGTGGCAGGAGACGTACGTGACGGGCGACCTAAACTCGTCGCTCATCAAGACGGCGAAGGGACGCACGATTCTCCTGCAGCACGACGTGTCGAACCCCCGTCCGTACTCGCGCCTCAACGCCCTGCAGGGAACAAAGGGTGTCTTCGAGGACTATCCGGCGCGCATTTACATCGAAGGGCAGGCCGGGGGCGAGCGCTTTGGCCCCATCGATTCCTGGAAGAAGGACTTCGAGGATCCGCTCTGGACCAAGCTTGGCGAGGCGGCCCGCACCAGCGGCCACGGCGGCATGGACTACATCATGGCCTGGCGGCTGGTGCAGTGCCTACGCGAGGGGCTCGTGCCCGACATCGATGTCTACGATTCGGCGGCGTGGAGCGCGCCGTACCCGCTCAGCGCGATCAGCGTCTCGAAGGGAAGCGCTCCCGTGAAGTTCCCCGACTTCACCCGCGGCAACTGGCAGAAGTAGTCGACCGTCACCGGTCACCCGTCTTCCGTCTCCCGTCTCCCGTCTGCCCCTACCATGCATCTCACCTCATTGGACTGGTGGATCGTCGCGCTTTCCCTCGTGGTCGCGTTCCTCCCCGCGCTCTACATGGCGAAGCGGGGCAGCGCGAACACCGCGGAGTTCTTCACCTCGGGGCGCGCGGCGCCGTGGTGGCTGATCGGCATCTCGATGGTGGCGACCACGTTCAGCACCGACACGCCCCAACTCATCACGTCACGAATCTGGTGCGTGAGAAGGGCGTCGCGAACAACTGGGCCTGGTGGTCGTTCCTCCTCACCGGCATGGCGACGGTGATGTTCTACGCGCGGATGTGGCGGCGCTCGGGGGTGCTCACCGACCTCGAGTTCTACGAGATCCGCTATTCGGGCAAAGCGGCGACGTTTGTGCGCGGATTCCGCGCGGTCTACCTGGGGCTGTTCTTCAACTGCGTCATCATGGCGACGGTCAACCTTGCCGCCGCCAAGATCGCGAACATGCTGCTCGGCTGGCCGATGACGCAGACCCTGCTGGTGTGCGCGGTGATCAACGTGATCTTCGCCGGCGTGTCGGGGCTGTGGGGCGTGCTGGTCGTGGACCTCGTGCAGTTCGGCATCGCGATGACGGGGTCGTTCGCCGCCGCGTACTATGCGCTCCAGCGTCCGGAAGTGGGGGGCTTGAGCGGACTGTTCACTCGGCTGGATCCGAGCGTCATCTCCCTGCTGCCGAACTTCAGCGACTGGACGATGACGCTCACCGTCCTCATCCTGCCGATCACCGTGCAATGGTGGTCGGTCTGGTATCCCGGCGCGGAGCCGGGGGGCGGGAGCTATATCGCCCAGCGGATGCTGGCGTCGAAGAGCGAGAAGGACGCGCTGATCGGGACGCTCTTCTTCAACGTGGCCCACTACGCGCTGCGTTCGTGGCCGTGGATCATCGTCGCGCTGTCGTCGATCCTGGTGTTCCCGAACCTGAGCGACATCGGCGCGGCCTTCCCGTACGTGGACAAGGCGCTCATCGGGCACGACATGGCGTATCCGGCGATGTTGACCTTCCTGCCGGTGGGGTTCCTCGGCTTGATGGTCGCGGGGATGCTGGCGGCGTACGTGTCCACCATCGCGACGCACCTGAACTGGGGGACGTCGTACCTCGTACACGACTTCTACCGACGGTTCCTCAAGCCGGGGGAGACGGAGCGGCATTACGTGACCGTCGGCCGCCTGATGACGGCGGTGCTGATGGTCTTCGCGGCGCTGCTGACGTACGTGATCGAGACGGCGAGCCGCGGCTTCACGCTGCTCCTTTCGGTCGGCGCGGGAACGGGCCTGCTCTATCTGCTGCGGTGGTACTGGTGGCGGGTGAACGCCTGGGCGGAAGTCGCGGCGATGATCGGGTCGTTCCTGACGGCCGTGGGCTTCGAGGTGGCGCGGAAGATGGGGCACGCGATCCCGGACCACGTGTCCCTGCTCGCTACGGTGGCGGTGACGTCCGCCGTCTGGATCACGGCCGCGTTCCTCGCCCCGGCGACGGACAAGGAGACGCTGGTGAAGTTCTATCGGCTCGTGCGTCCAGCCGGGCCGGGGTGGAAGCACGTGCAAGCACTGGCGGGTGTCGGCCCCTCGCCCGACTCGCTGCCGCAGGCGATGCTCGGCTGGGTGTTGGGCATCGCGTTCGTGTACTCCGCGCTCTTCGGCGCGGGGAGTTTCCTCTACGGGAACACGGCGCAGGGGTCGGTCTTCGCCGTCGTCTTTGTGCTGAGCGGCTGGGGCGTGGTGAAGGTGCTGCAAGGCTTCTGGAAGAGCACCCCAGCACACGATCGGTGACAAACGGCGCATGATGCGCACGACGCAAGCGGTGATCCTTGCGCGCGGCCTCGGCTCCCGGATGCGGCGAGCCGAGGCCGCGGTGGCGCTGGATGCTGAGCAGGAGCGCGCGGCCGCCGCGGGGCAGAAGGGGATGATGCCGACACTCGGGCGCCCGTTCCTTGACTTCGTGCTCTCGGCGCTTGCCGACGCCGGCATCGTGGACGTCACGCTGGTGGTGGCGCCGGATCACGCGGCCATGCGCGAGTACTACGAGCGCCAGGCGCCGCCGCAGCGTGTGCGCCTGCGTTGGGCCGTGCAGCAGGAGCCGCGTGGCACGGCTGACGCGGTCCTCGCCGCTGATGGGGTGGTGAACGAGGCGCCGTTTCTCACGCTCACGCTGAACTCGGACAACTACTACCCGGTGGCGTCCTACGATGCGCTGGCCGCGGTCGGCGGCGCTGGTCTCGTGGCGTACGAGGGCGAGGCGCTGATTCGCGAGGGGAACATCGACCGCGACCGGGTGATGGCCTACGCGCTGCTCGACGTCGACGACACCGATGTGCTGCAGGCGATCGTCGAGAAGCCGTCGCCGGACCATCCGCTGGCGCATCGCGCCGAACGGTGGGTGAGCATGAACCTGTGGGCGTTCACCCCGCGCGTCTTCGAGGCGTGCCGGCGCGTGCGTCCCTCGGTGCGCGGCGAACTGGAATTGCAGGACGCCGTGATGATCGCGGCGCACGAACTGGGCGAGCAGTTCCACGTGGTACGCGCGCACGCCGGAGTGCTCGATCTCTCGCGTCGCGCCGATATCTCCACGATCGCCGACCATCTGCGCGGCGTGATGGTGGCGCCGTGACCTGGCGGTACCGCGTGCCGGGGCGCGTGGAGCTTGCCGGCAAGCACACCGACTACGCCGGCGGTCCCTCGCTGACCTGCGCGACGCCGTTCCACATGCACGCGCGGGTGGAGCGCCTCGACGAGCCGGTGATCCGGGTGCGCGACCAGCGCAGCAAGTCCACGATGACCGTGGCGCTGGCGCCCGACGCCGCGCCGCCCGGGCCGCGGTCGTCGCTCTACGTCGCGGCCGTGACGCGGCGCATCGCGCGCGACTTCCCGCAAGCGCGCGCGGGCGCCGAGATTGCGCTGGGCTCAACGATTCCCGCGTCCATGGGAATGAGCAGCTCGAGCGCGCTCGTCATTGCGATGGCGATGGCCGTCTTCGACGCGAACGCGCTGTGGGACGCGCCGCAGTGGACGCCGCTTGCCGGGGATGAACTTGCGTTTGCGCAGTACTGCGCGGCGATGGAGAGCGGGGCGGCGTGGGGCCCGTTTGCAGGGGACACAGGCGTAGGGACGCGCGGCGGCGCGCAGGACCACATCGCCATCTGCGCCTCGCGCACTGGCAAGGTTGGCGCGTACGCGTACCTGCCGGGGCGGGTGGTCCAGCGCGTGTCGTGGCCGCGCGACTGGCGCATCGTCGTCGCGACGAGCGGCGTGAAGGCGACGAAGACGGGGAACGCGATGCACGCGTACAACCGGGTGGCCGACTCGGTGCGCGCGCTCGTCGCCGCGTGGAATGCCGACACCGGGCGCGCCGACGGGACGCTGGCCGACGTCCTTGCGTCGTCGCCGAACGCGCTTGACCACGTGCTGTCGCTCGCGCCGCGCGCCGCGCCGGACGCCGCCGAGGCCGCGTACTTGCGCGAGCGCGCCATGCAGTACCGCGAGGAGACCACCGTCGTCGTCCCGGGTCTGTTGGACGCAATCGCGCGCGGGGACGCCGAGGCGGCCGGCGGCTGGATGCGGCGCTCGCAGGAGCTGGCCGAGGCGGCCCTGCAGAATCAGGTGCCGCAGACGCAGTGGCTCGCCGCGCACGCGCGCGACTTCGGAGCGGTGGCGGCGACGGCGTTCGGCGCGGGATTCGGCGGCGCGGTCTGGGCGCTCGTCGCGGATGGCGCCGCCGAGCGCATGGCCGAGGCTTGGATGTCCGCGTACGCGGCCGTGCCGGGGCACGGTGCGCATCACGAGACGGCTCGCGTCTTCGTGCCAGCGGCTGGCGCTTCGCGGCGGGCGGCGACATGACCGGCGCACCCGCCGTACCGCGCGCCCCACTGCCGCGCACGGTCAAGGCGCTCGCCACGGTGAGCTTCTTCACCGACGCGGCGAGCGAGATGATCTATCCCTTGCTGCCAGCCTTCCTGACCGCGACGCTCGGCGCCAGCGCAGCGTGGGTCGGGATCATCGAGGGGGCGGCCGACGCGACGTCGTCGCTGCTGAAGCTGGCCAGCGGCTGGTGGTCGGACCGGGTGCGGCGGCGGAAGCCGCTGATTGTGTTCGGGTACGCGCTGGCGGCGGTGCTGCGTCCGCTGGTTGCGGTGGCGACGTCGTCGTGGCAGGTGCTGGCGATTCGCGTCGGCGACCGAATGGGGAAGGGGATTCGCGGCGCGCCGCGCGACGCAATGATCGCGGATGCCGTGGCGCCTTCCGACCGGGGGCGCGCGTTCGGGGTGCAGCGCGCGGCCGACCACGCCGGCGCATTCGTGGGGCCGATCATCGCGTTCGTGCTGCTGCAGTGGGCGGGGTTATCGCTGCGGACGGTCTTCCTGCTGGCCGCCATTCCCGGCGCACTTGCCGTTGCCGCGGCGGTCATCGGTGTGCGAGAGACTGACGGTGGACGGTTGACGGTGGACGGTGGACATCCACCAGCGGACGGTGGACGGTTGACGGTGGACGGTGGAGGTGCGCCGCTGAGCGCGGCACCGCTCGGTGCCTCCTTCTGGCGCTATCTCGGGGTGCTCGTGCTGTTCACGCTTGGCAACTCCACCGACGCGTTCCTGTTGCTGCGCGCGACGGAGCTTGGCGTCAAGCCGGCGCTGTTGCCGATCCTGTGGGCGGCCCTGCACGTGGTGAAGTCGGCGACGAGTATCCCGGCCGGCGCCTGGAGCGACCGCGTGGGGCGGCGCACGATGATCGCCGCCGGCTGGCTGTGGTACGCGCTGGTCTACGTCGGCTTCGCGTTCGCGACGGAGACGTGGCACGCCTGGGCGCTCTTCCTCTCCTACGGGCTGTTCTTCGGCATGACCGAAGGGGTGGAGCGCGCGCTAGTCGCGGACCTCGTCCCTGCCACACGCCGCGGCGTGGCGTTCGGCTGGTACAACGGCGTGATCGGCGCCGCAGTCCTACCGGCGTCTGTCGCGTTCGGGCTGCTCTGGGATTGGCAGGGGAGCGCGTTCGCGTTCGGTGTTGGTGCGGCGAGCGCCTGTCTCGCGGCGCTCGGGCTCACGCTCGTCAGGCCCGCGCGCGCGCACTGAGCGCGCGGCGGCCCAGCGCACCTGGCGACCCCTCAGCAGCAGCGATTGCCGGGCTGCGAGTAGCGCGCGGCGAGGCGCTCGCGCTGGAACTCGGCCTCGGTCAGCGGCTCCTGCTCCGGGTGATGGTCGCGGACGTGCGCGAGGTAGGCGGCGTAGTCGGGCACCCCGATGATGCGGCGAATAACCGCCGCGACGCGCCGGGCGACACCCGGCGCGTCGGCGGCGAGCGATGGCAGGCGGGGCGAAGTCACCGACGCGCTCCTACGCCGCCGCCCGCGCCACGAACGGCACTTCGCTCGTCGGCGTCGCCGTCCCTCGGTGCACGCGCACCCACTCGTAGATGGACGCCGCGAGGATCACCACCACCGAAGCCATGAAGAACAGCGCCACGCCAGCGTCGAGCCGGTCGTTGAACGCCATCCGCGCCACGTCGGCGGCGGTCTTCGCCCCGGCGGGCATCGTACCGGCGGCGAGCTGCGCCTCGACGAGGCGCGCGTGCGCGAGGAAGCCGAGCTTGGGATCGTCCGACCAGACCTTGGCCGCGCCGGCGCTCATCGTCACCACCGCCAGCCAGCAGAGCGGCAGGATGGTGATCCACGCGTACCGCGCCTTCCCCATCTTCATGATCACCGTCGTTCCCACGCAGAGCGCGACGGCGGCAAGGAGCTGGTTGGCGATGCCGAAGAGCGGCCAGAGCGAATTGATGCCGCCGAGCGGATCCGTGACACCCTGATACAGGAAGTAGCCCCACATCGCGACGAACAGGGTGCTGGAGATCACCACCGCGGGATACCACCCCGTGCGTCCCAGCGGCGCCCACACGTGCCGAAGGACGTCCTGCAGCATGAAGCGGCCGACGCGCGTGCCCGCGTCCACCGTGGTGAGAATGAACAGCGCCCCCGTGCGTCCCAGCGGCGCCCACACGTGCCGAAGGACGTCCTGCAGCATGAAGCGGCCGACGCGCGTGCCCGCGTCCACCGTGGTGAGAATGAACAGCGCCTCGAACATCAGCGCGAAGTGATACCAGAGCGCCATCGCGCCGGTGCCGCCGAGGACGTTGGAGAAGAGCATGGCCATGCCAACGGCGAGCGACGGCGCGCCGCCGGTGCGTGACAGGAGCGTCGACTCCTCGATGTGCGACGTCAGCTCACGCAGCTGCGCGGGGTCGAGCACGAACCCCCAGGCGCGGATGACCTCCGCGGCGCTCTCGGCGGTGGTGCCGATGATCCCCGCCGGGGCGTTGATGGCGAAGTAGATGCCGGGCGTGAGCACGCAGGCGGCGATCAGCGCCATCACGGCGACGAGCGACTCGGTGAGCATGGCGCCGTAGCCGATGAACCGCGCGTCCTTCTCGTTCTGGAGCAGCTTGGGTGTCGTGCCTGACGCGATGAGCGAATGGAAGCCGGAGATCGCGCCGCACGCAATCGTGATGAAGACGAAGGGGAACAGCTTGCCGGCGAAGACCGGTCCGGTGCCGTCGATGAAGGGCGTCAGCGCGGGCATCTGCAGCGGCGGCAGGACGATCAGGATGCCGACGGCAAGCGCCACCACCACGCCGATCTTCACGAACGCCGACAGGTAGTCGCGCGGCGCGAGCAGCAGCCAGACGGGCAGCACGGACGCCGCGATGCCGTAGGCGATCACCCACTTCGCCAGCTGCGGCCCGGTGAGCGTGAAGAGCGGCGCCAGCGTCGGATTCTGGGCCACCCAGCGCCCCGCGTAGAGGGCGACGATGAGCAGGACGATGCCGATCGCCGTCGTCTCGAGCACCTTGCCCGGCCGCACGTACTGCAGGTAGACGCCCATCAGCATCGCGATGGGAATCGTCAAGCCGATGGTCACCGTCCCCCACGGGCTCTGCTGCAGCGCCTTCACCACGACCAGCGCCAGCACCGAGATGAGGATGATCATGATGCCGAGCACCGCGACCAGCGCCGTGGTGCCGGCGACGGTGCCGATCTCCTCGCGCGCCATCCGGCCCAGCGACTTGCCGTCGCGGCGCACCGAGGCGGCGAGGATCACGAAGTCCTGCACCGCCCCGCCAAGCACGACGCCGACGATGATCCAGAGGGCGCCCGGGAGATAGCCGAATTGCGCCGCGAGCGTTGGGCCGACGAGCGGCCCCGGACCGGCGATGGCCGCAAAGTGATGGCCGAACACGATCCACCGGTTCGTCGGGACGAAATCGCGCCCGTCCTTGAGCCGCACGGCAGGCGTCGCGCGGTTGGCGTCGAGCGCGAAGATCTTGGCGGCGATGATCCGGCTGTAGAACCGGTACCCCACCAGGTACGTGCAAACGGCGGCGGTCAGCAGCCAGGCCGCGTTGACCTGCTCGCCCCGCGAGAGGGCGAGGTAGCCGAGGGTGCCGGCGCCAAGCGCGGCGATGACGGTCCAGACGAGAGCGGAGGCCCAGCGTGGCATGGTCGTCCCGGAGGAGGCGGAAAGTGGCGACGGGTGATTATGGGCATCGCGCGGGGGGTGGTGCAACGTCCGTCCATCAGCCCACCGCGGCCTTAGCGCACCCACTCTCCGTAGATCTCCGGGCGGCGATCGCGCAGGAACAGGCGCTTAGCGTGTGATCGCTCGATGGCCGACAGATCGAGGTCGCAGTGGAGGATCTCATCGGTGCCCGCGCCAGCGCGGGCGATCACCCGCCCCTCGGGATCGCAGACAAACGACTCGCCGGCAAACTCCAGTCTGGCTTCGCGCCCCACGCGATTGCACAGCGCCGTGAAGTAGCCGTTCTGGAACGCCGCCACGCGAAGCTCGGCTTCGTACAGACCGTCCGGCCACTCGCCCACGGAGCCGGCCTGCGGCACAACGACGATCTGTGCGCCGGCCAGTGCCAGCGCACGCATATACTCGGGGTAATGCCGGTCGTAGCAAATCGCCACCCCGACGCGCCCGACCGCGGTATCGTACACCGGGACGCCGGTGTCGCCTGGCGCGTAGTACCCTTGCTCGTGGAAGCACGCGTATTCGGTGATGTGCACCATCCGCGTGCGGCCGAGCAGGCGGCCGTCGCTGTCGATGACAGGCGAGGTGTCGTAGGTCAGCGTACCATCGCGTTCGAAGAGGTTGAGCACCACGACGATGCCGTGCGCCTTCGCGAGTTCGGAGAACGCCTGCGTCGTGGGGCCTGGCACCTCTTCGGCGAGCCGGGACACGTCACCGGAAGCCTCGTCCTGAGGGTAGAACGGCTCGAAGGCGAGCTCGGCGAAGCAGATGAGCTGAGCACCGTGCCGCGCCGCGGTTTCGGCGGCGGCGAGCCCGCGCGCCAGGTTCTTGGCACGGTCGGCCGTCGCGTGCTGTTGAATGAGTGCGATGCGCATGGGGCGGAGTATGTCGCGGGAGCGGCCGGCGCGCGAGTAGCGCTGGGCTGCATGGCGCGCCGCAGGCGGCACCGCGGCGAGAGTTCGACTAGCCGCATCGCGCGGAGGTGGAGCAGCGCCTAATTTGGAGAGTCCTCCAACTCGGGGCCGGGCATGCAGCGCCAGTTGTTTCTCCTCACGTTCGCCGTGTCTCCCCTGCTGGCGCAGCAGCAGGCTGCGCCCCCGGCCGCTCCGGCGGCGCCGCTCGCGCAGTACACGTCGGTGCGGGTGGCGGTGGCGCCGGTCCAGTTCTTCCGCGCGGACAGCGGGACGGTCAGCCTGCCCGCCATGGCGGTGCGTGCGGCCTTTGACAGCCTCGTGGCTGTGCAACTCGAGGAGCACGGCTTGTTGGGGACGTGGGCAACGCCGGCGGAAGTCGTACGCACGGCGCGGCGCAACGCGATGTACACGAGCGACCCGCACAACCTCGGCGCGTTCCCGGTGCGCAATGGAGTCGCGAAGGACGGCGTGATCGCGGATCCGCTCGCAGGCAATCTGCGTCGCCTGGTGGCGCTGCACGATGCGCGGTACGTGCTGCTGCCGGTGGAGCTGCGCGTCCTGCGCGGGGCGGTCGAGACGCAGGCAACGGTACGCGTCATCTTCGTGGATGCGCGCCTGATGAAGGCGCTGTTTCAGGTGGATCTCGCCGGCGATCCCGCGCCGGCGTATTCGACGGATGTGTTGAATCGGCTGGCCGCGCGCGTCGTCGAGCTCGCGGTCGCGCCGTAACCACGGACTGCGAACGGAGGGTACGTCATGAGCACCCCTGTCACCCTGATTCCCGGCGACGGCATCGGGCCGGGCATCACCGAAGCGACCGTGCGCCTCCTCGCGGCGGCGGGCGCGCAGATCGCGTGGGACCCGCAGTTGGCCGGAATGGCGGCGGTGGAGGCCGTCAACGACCCCATTCCCGAGGCGACGCTCGATTCCATTCGCCGCACGAAGGTCGCGCTGAAGGGGCCGCTGGAAACGCCGGTCGGGAAGGGCTTCCGCTCGATCAACGTCGCCCTGCGCAAGACGTTCGACCTCTATGCCAACGTGCGCCCGGCCGTGAGCGTGCTGCCCGGCCTGCGATACGACGGTGTGGACATCGTGCTCTGGTACGCGAGAACACCGAGGGACTGTACATCGGCATCGAGAACTACATCAAGATTGCGGGCGATCCGCACGCGGCCGCGCAGTCCATCGCCGTGGTGACGCGGCACGGCGCCGACCGGATCCATCGCTACGCCTTCGAGTACGCGGTGCGGCACGGGCGGAAGAAGGTGACCATCGTGCACAAGGCGAACATCCTGAAGTACTCGCAGGGGCTCTTTCTCGAGGTCGGACGCCACGTCGCGCGGGAGTACGAGGGGCGCGTCGCCGTCGAGGAGCGCATTGTGGATGCGTGCGCGATGGAGCTTGTGATGAAGCCGGAGCGGTACGACGTGCTGGTCACCACCAACCTGTTTGGGGACATCCTCTCCGATATCACGTCCGGGCTGGTGGGCGGCCTCGGCGTGACGCCCGGCGCGAACATCGGCAAGAACGCGGCGCTGTTCGAGGCGGTGCACGGCACCGCTCCGGATATCGCCGGCAAGGGCATCGCCAACCCGACCGCGCTGATGATGGCGGCGTGCCAGCTTCTTGATCACATCGGCGACGGCGAACGCGGCCAGCGCGTGCAGCGGGCCATCGAGGCGGTACTGCGTGAGCGCACGCACGTGACACGCGACCTGGGCGGCAGCGCCACGACCGACGAGTTCACCGACGCGGTGATCGCCCGACTCTAGTGCGCACGCTCCTGCACCTGGGCGACATCCACTTCGGCCATCCCGAGGTCCCGGCGGCCGTGGCGGCGGTGGCGCGGCGGCTCGACGCGCGCCGCTGGGACGTGGTGGCGATCTCCGGTGACCTGACGCAGCGCAACCGCCCGGCCCAGTTCGCGAAGGCGCGCGCGTTCGTTGAGCGGGCGCGAGCGTCGGCGCCAACGGTGGTGATCCCCGGGAATCACGACGTGGCGTGGTGGTGGTGCGTCGGCGGCCTTGGGATGAGGGGCGCGATGTACGCCGGGTATCGCCGCTGGATCAGCCCAGAGTTTGAGCCGACACTGCGCGCGGTCGGGGCCGTGGTGGCAACGATCAACACCTCGCACGGCATCCAGTGGCACACGCTCACCACGCGCCTGCGCGACCTGGCGGTAGTGGGCGCGGTGCGCCCGGAGCAGTGGACGCGGGCGACCGGTGAGCTCGCGGCAGCCGGTGCGGGGGACCTGCGCGTGCTGATGCTGCACCACAACGTCCTCAGGGGCCGGCTGTCCAATCGCTGGGGGCTCACCAGCCGCGCCCGAGGGCTCGACGACCTCGCGCCCACGGGCGCCGAAGTTGTCCTCTGCGGCCACGACCACGAGAGCCAGGTCGAACAAGTGGAGCGGGGCGGACGGCGCTACGTGGTCTCGCAGGTGAACACCATCTCCAATCGCGCGCGGGGCGGACTTCCCATCAGCTACCACGAGATCGCCTGGGACGCCCTGACGGTGACGGTGACGCGGCAGTCGTGGAACGCCGCCGCCGGCGACTTCGCCGAGTCCGCGTCGTGGTCCTTCGCGCGCTGATCAACCGTCTGCGCGGCGCACGCGCAACGTCGCGCGACCGGCAACAGCTGGCGATCGACTTCGCGTCGGCGCCAAGAACCGCGCCGGAGCTGCTCGCGCGCCTGAACGCACTCGGCCTGCGCGGGGTCCGCGCCATCGCGCTGACGCGCAACCGCTCCGTCATGGTGAGCGTGAACGAGGGGACGCTGCGCGTGCATCGCGCCTATCTCGATGCCCCGGAGGCGGTGCACCGCGCCATGGTGCGCTTCCTGGTGTCGCCGCGCCGCGCCGAGCGGCTCGCTGCGCGGCGCGCGCTCGTCGCGTACCCGGTGGCCGAGGACGACCGCCGCGCGCCGAGGGCTCCCGAACGCACCCATCCAGACGACGAGGGGATCGCCGCGAAGCTCGGTGAATGGCACGCGCGATACAACGCGGAGCGCTTCCACGGCGAACTGAAGCGCGTGGCGGTGCGCGTGTCGCGGCGGATGCGCGCTCGCCTGGGCCACTACGCGCCCGCGCAGGCAGGGCGTCCCGCCGAAATCGCGATCTCCCGACGCCACCTGCGGCGGCACGGCTTCGCCGAGGGACTCGAAACGCTGCTGCACGAGATGGTGCATCAGTGGCAGGACGAGCAGGGACACCCGCTGGGGCATGACCGCCGGTTTCGCGAGAAGGCGCGTGCCGCGGGGATTCCGGGGCGCGCGAAGCGGGTGGTGGACTGACGGAGGCCCCGGCGACGACAGCGGCAACGGCGGCAACGGCGGAACCCGCCCCGGATGCCAGGCTGATGCTGGCGCACGTAAGGTGCGAGGGCTAGCGTTTCCGAGCGGTACGACGTCCGCTGCCTCTTCCCCGAGCCGGTTGCCATCATGACCCTTGGTTTGCTCGACTGGCTCATCGTCGCTGCCTACTTCGGTGTGAGCCTCGGCGTCGGGCTGATGTTCACCAGGCGCGCCTCCCGGTCGACGGACGACTACTTCCTCGCGGGGCGCACCGTGCCGTGGTGGCTGGCTGGCATCTCAATCGTTGCCACGACCTTCGCCTCGGACACGCCGCTCCTGGTGGCGGGCATCACCGCGCGTGGGGGCATCGCCGGGAACTGGATCTGGTGGGCGTTCGTGCTGTCGGGGATGCTCACGGTCTTCTTCTTCGCACGCCTCTGGCGCCGGTCGGGCGTGATGACAGACGTCGAGTTCGTCGCCATCCGCTACTCGGGCCGCGCCGCGCACGTGCTGCGCATCTTCCGCGCCGTCTATCTGGGCCTGCCGATCAACGCGATCATTGGCGGCGCGGTGACGCTCGGGATGATCAAGGTGCTCAAGTCCACCACAGGGATCGACGAGTGGACCGCTGTGCTGGTGTGCATCGCGGTTACCGCGCTCTATTCGACGCTCGGCGGCTTCATGGGCGTGCTGTGGACCGACTTCTTCCAGTTCCTGCTGGCGATGGCCGGGTCGGTGGCGTTGGCGGTCTTCGCGGTCGCTGCCGTCGGCGGGCTTGGTGGTCTGCAGGAAGGGCTCGTGCGTACGCACGGGGACGCCGCGGTGTCGCTGCTGACGTTCTTCCCGCGCAGCGATGGCGCCTATCTCCCGCTGATCACGCTCGCCGTCTTCCTCGCGGTTCAATGGTGGGCGGCGGTGTATCCCGGCGCGGAGCCGGGTGGCGGCGGCTACGTGGCCCAGCGGATGTTCGCGTCGAAGGACGAGAAATCGTCGCTGCTCGCGGTACTCACCTTCAACATCCTGCACTACACGGTGCGGCCGTGGCCGTGGATCCTCACCGCGCTCGCCGCGATGGTCTACTACAGCGGCAATCCGGCCGTGGCCGCCGACCCGGAACTTGGCTACGTCAAGATGATGACCGACGTCCTGCCCGCGGGCTGGCGCGGTGTGATGCTGGCGGCCTTCGGCGCCGCGTACATGTCCACCATTGCGACGCAGCTCAACTGGGGCGCGTCGTACCTGGTCAACGACTTGTACCGCCCCTACATCAAGAAGGACGCGACCGAGCGCCACTACGTCGCGGTGTCCCGCGTGGCGTCGGTGGTGATCATGATCAGCAGCGCGCTGGTGGCGCTCCGCCTCGGGCAGGTGACGCGCGCGCTCGACATCCTGCTCTCGATTGGCGCGGGCACCGGGCTCGTGTTCATCCTGCGCTGGTACTGGTGGCGCGTGAGCGCGTGGTCGGAGATCTCGGCGATGATCGCCGCGACCGTCACGTCGCTCGTGCTTCAGTTGGTTGTCGGCCCCGAGGGATTCGGGCTGTCCGCCACCGGGCGCGATGCCCAGGTCTTCTTCGCCTATTCCATCCTGATCACGACGGCCGTGGTGACGGTGGTCTGGCTCGCGGTCACCTTCCTGACGCCGCCGACGGATGACCAGACGCTCGTGGCGTTCTACCGACACACCCGTCCCTCCCGGCGCGGATGGGAACGCATCGCGGCGCTGGCTCCCGATGTGAAGATCGAACAGCGCGGCTGGGTCTCGCTGCGCCAGTGGGCCGTCGGCTGCCTGACCGTGTATCTCTCCCTGTTCGGCATCGGCGAGCTGCTGCTCGGCAGCGGGTGGCGGGGGAGCATCCTCGTCGCGGCCTCGCTCGCTTGCGGCTGGTGGATCGTCCGTTCCCTGCGTGACGATCACCCGTCGCCTCCCGCGGGTCGCGCCCGATGACCGATCTCGCCGAACTCGCGCGTCAGCTCATCGACGGCCACGACACGGAGGTAGCGCGCCTGACGCGCGCGGCGCTCGACGAGGGGCAGTCGCCCGCCGACATCCTCGAACGCGGGCTGATCGCCGGGATGCAGGTAGTGGGGGAGCGCTTCCGCGACAACATCATCTTCGTTCCGGAAGTGCTCGTGGCGGCGCGCGCGATGAAGGCGGGACTGGCGCACCTCGAGCCGGTGCTCGCTGCCTGCGGCATCGAACCCGTCGGTACCTTCGTCATCGGCACCGTCAAAGGCGATATCCACGACATCGGCAAGAACCTCGTCGGGATGATGCTCAAGGGCGCGGGATTCCGCGTCATCGACCTCGGCGTCAACACGCCGCTGGCCAAGTTCCAGGCGGCCATCGCGGAGCACCGCCCCGACATCGTCGGCATGTCGGCCCTGCTCACGACGACCATGGGGCAAATGAAGGTGAACATTGAGGCGTTCCGCGCCGCCGGCCTGCTTGATGACATGCGCGTGATGGTGGGCGGCGCGGCGGTGTCGAAGGACTACGCCGAGACGATTGGTGCGCACGGGCATGGCAAGGATGCCCCCTCGTCGGTGGCGCTCGCGCTTGAGCTGCTCGCCGAGGTCAAAGCGGCGCGCGGGGCGGACTCATGAGCGCTCGGGTCGGCGCGCAAAGGGGCAGGTGGTGAGCTTCCGCGTTCGATTCCTGCCGGAAGATCGCTCCACGGTCGTCGACGGCCCGATCGACCTCTTTCTTGCCGCCGCGCAGAGCGACATCTGGACGGAGCAGCCGTGCGGAGCGCGCGCCGCGTGCGGCAAGTGCCGGGTGCAAGTCACGACCGGCGAAGTTCCGGTCACGGCGGCGGATCAGCGTCTGCTCACGGACGCCGAGCGCGCCGACGGATGGCGTCTCGGCTGCCAGTTGACGCTGGACGGCGACGCGACCGTGACGGTCCCGCCGCAGACGCGCAACACCGCCACCAAGTCGTTCGGCGACGACGCGCGTTTCGGCGACGGCATTCAGCGGACGTTTCGCGCGAGGAAGACGCCGCCGACCACGGCGGAGTACGGCGTCGCGATTGACATCGGCTCCACGTCGCTGGCTGCCGCCTTGGTGGATCTCGCGGATGGCCGAGTGTGCGGCACGACGTCCCGCGTCAATCCACAGGTGCGCTACGGTGCCGACGTGATCTCGCGCATCCACTTCGCGCAGGAGCACGCGGACGGCAATGCGCAGCTGCACGACAGCGTCATCGAGGCCATTGGGCAGATGATCGCCGAGCTGACGGCCCAGCGTGGTGTGGCCGCAGAATCCGTCGGCGCGGTGGTGTGCGCGGGGAACGCAACGATGACGCACGCCGCCGTCGGGGCCGACATCGGGCCGCTGGGGCAGGCGCCGTACGAGGGGAGCTTCACGCATGAAGTGGAGCGGTCGGCGGCGTCTTTCGGCTGGCCGACGCATCCCGCGGCAGAGGCGCTCTTCCTGCCGATGGTCGGTCACCACATCGGCGGCGACACGGTGGGCGCGATACTCGCGTGCGGGCTCGACCGCGCTGACGCGTGGCAGCTTCTCATCGACCTCGGGACGAATACGGAGGTGGTGCTCGGGAGCGCACGCGGGCTTTTCGCGACCTCGACGGCGGCGGGGCCTGCCTTCGAAGGGGCGAACATCGAGCACGGCATGCGCGCGGCGCCCGGCGCGATTGACCGCGTGCGCGTACTGGCCAACGGACGGCTCGTTGTGGGCACCGTTGCCAACCAGCCCGCTCGCGGCATCTGCGGCAGTGGACTGATCGACGCGGTGGCCGAGCTACACCGCGCGGGCGTGATCGCCGCGAGCGGCTACCTCCGCAGCCGCGACGAGTGCGCGGCCGCCGGATTGGCGGAGCGGATCTGCGAACGCGTCATCGAGGCGCCGTGTGGGTCGGGCGCGCTGCGGCGCGTCCGGTTCGACGGCGACGTGATGCTCTCCGCGCAGGACGTGCGGCAGTTGCAGCTGGTCAAGGGCTCCATCGCAGCGGGGATTGATCTCGTCCTCAGGCACGCCGGCGTGCGCGCGGGAGAACTCAGCGCCATTCACATCGCCGGGACGTTCGGGAGCTTCGTGCGCAAGGAGTCGGTGCAGGCCATCGGCCTCGTGCCGGCCATTGATCCTGAGCGGGTGCACTTCGTCGGCAACGCGGCGGGGGTGGGGGCGCGCATGGTGCTGGTGGATGCGCGCTATCGGGAGCGGGCGCGGCGCATCGCCGAGGAGTGCGCGTATCTCGAGCTGGCGGGACACCCAGACTATCAGGACGCCTTTGTCGCGGCCATCCCCTTGGGGGAGCGCGCGTGATGGCCAAGCCGCGCGTGCCGCCTGTCCCGACGGTCGATGCCGCGGAGCGCGCCCGCGTCGAGGCCGCGTATGCGCGGCTCGGGACGATGCTCACCGAGCTCGCAGACGCGCTGGGGGAGCGGATGCACGAGCGGTGTCCGTACCGCGCCCGTGACGAGCGCTGTACGTTTGCGGGCGGGTGTCGCAATCAACGGCGCGCTGGGCGCGGCGCCGCGCGCACGGTGTCGTGCGGAGGAGATCACCAGCTGCGGAGGACCGGCGATTGAACAGCCGCGAGCGAATGGACGTCGCGATGCGACTCGGCGTCGCCGACCGCGTGCCGGTGATGTGCCAGCTCGCCCTCGGGCACTACTTCCTGCACGCCGGGCTCGACGCCATCGAGATCTGGCACGACACGCATGCCTTCGCCGAGGCGCTCATCCGGCTGCAGCAGCGCTACGGCTTCGATGGCATCCTGATCAACCTTCCCGGACGCGACCCCGAGTGGCGGCGGGCCATCTCGCGCATGGAGCGTCAGGGCGATGAGCGCATCGTCACGTGGAAGAACGGGTGGCACACCACCGCGCCCGACGACGACAACCCGCACGTCTATCAGGCCGACGGCACGCGCTACTTCCCAAGCTTCGACGAGGTGGAGCCCGACGCGCTCTTCTACGTGGAACCGCACGACCTGTCGAGCATCACGCATCCGTTCTCGTGGGGGTTCGACGGCGTGCGCGCAGAGCCCGGACGGGACTTCTTCCCGCCGTGGCACTACGACACCATCCGCGAAGTGGTGCGGCGCGTCGGCGCCGACGTGTCGGTGCACGGCGAGATCTTCTCGCCGTTCACGCAGTTCATGGAGCTGCTCGACTACACGAATGGGCTGATGGCGCTGATGGATGACCCGGGGAAGGTGCGAGCCTGCCTCGACCGGCTGGCCGACGGCGCCGTCGCACTCGGGCGCGGGCAGGCGCGCGCCGGGGCACATGCGATCCTTATCTCGTCGGCTTTCGCCGGCGCCGGGCTCATTTCACGCGAGCACTATTCGGAGTTCGTGCTGCCGTATGAGCGCAAGGTGATTGACGGCATCCAGGCCGAGTGCGACGTGCCCATCTATACCCACACGTGCGGGGCCATCGGCGACCGGCTCGACTTGATGGAGGCGACGCACACCAACGGCATCGACACGCTCGATCCGCCGCCGCTCGGGACGGTTGAGTTGGCCGATGCCGTGCGGCAGACGAAGGGGAAGATGTTCATCAAGGGGAACCTCGATCCGGTGAACACCGTGCTCTTCGGCACGCCGGATGACGTGCGGGCTGCGGCGCGCGGACGGCTGGAGCTGGCCGCCCCCGGCGGCGGCTACATCCTGAGCACGGCCTGCTCGGTGGCCCCCGCCGCGCCGCCAGAGAACATCATGGTCCTGCGCGAGGCGGTGGAGATGTGGGGCACGTATCCCGAGGGCCAACGGACGTGAGGCGCGCCACGCGAATCGGGCGCGGAGGCGCCGATGCGTGAGCCGCTGCTCGACGCGCTGCGTCGCGGCGCGACGTTCGTCGGCGACGGCGGCATGGGGACGGAGCTGCAGCGCGCTGGCCTCGAGCCCGGGGGCTGCGGCGACGAATGGAACCTGTCGCATCCTGTATCCGTGCAGGAGATCCAGCGTCGGTACGTCGAGGCCGGAGCGCAGATCATCCTCGCGAATACGTTCGGCACCAACCGCTTCGTCCTGTCGCGCTACGACCTCGAGAACCGCGTCGCCGATATCGCGCGCGCGGCGGCGATCAACGCGCGCGCCGCCGCCGGTACGCGTGCCTACGTCCTTGGCGACATCGGTCCGTGCGGCGGCTTCCTGGAACCGCTCGGCGAGATCTCGGCGAATGAACTCGAGGAGACCTGGCGCTCGGCGATTGCGGCCATGCTCGCCGAGGGCGTGGATGGGATCATCTTCGAAACGATGACCGCGCTGGACGAGATCACGCTGGGCATTCGCGTGGCGCGAGCGCTCGGCGCGCCGATGATCGTGGCCTCGATGTCGTACGATCCGGTGCGGGGCGGGGGATTCCGCACGATGATGGGCGTCGCACCGTCCGACGGGGCGCGCGCGTGCGTCGAGGCGGGCGCGCATGTGGTGGGAGCCAACTGCGGGCGTGCCGAGCCGGAGGACTTCGCCGCGATCGCCACCGAAATGCGCGCGGCCACGGACGCGCCGTTGATCCTCCAGCCGAATGCCGGCCAGCCCGAGCTGCGCGGCGACGCGATCGTCTATCCGCGCGATCCGGCCTCGCTCGCGCCGGCGCTGGTGGAGCTCTCACGCCACGCGGCGATCGTTGGCGGGTGCTGCGGGACGACGCCCGGACATATCGCGGCGTTCGTGCATCAGCGGGGCTAGCCCCGCCGGCCGCGCAGAGGTCTCGCCTGGCCCCCCTTCAGCGGGGTACCCGTTCCGGGCGTATAATTCCGTCCCCTTGCGTCTCTCAGCTGCCAACCACAGGTCACCAGATGAAAGCCTCTACTACCCTGATGTTGCTGGCGGTCGCCGTGACGGCGGCTTGCGGTAAGACCCCCCCAGCCACGACGCCAGCTCCGCAGGCTACGCCGCCGGCCGCCGGACCCCGTCCTGCTGCCGCGCCAACGCCAACGCCAGCGGCGGCGCCGCGGGCCGCGGCCGCCCAGGATACCACCGCACGCCCGGCCGGTGCCGCTCCAGGCGCCCCCGTTGCGCCCGGCGCCGAGGCACAGCCGCGGCCGTACAACCGGGTGATCACGGCGGAAGCGAAGAGTCGCGCCGGGATGTTCAAGACGCATCAGGTGGGCAGCCGCCACTACTTCGAGATTCCGCGGGCGGCGATGAACAAGGAGATGATCATCGTCACGCGCGGCGTCCGGGTTCCCGCGGGCAGTCTCGCCGGGCAACAGATCGGCCAGACGCAGGTCGTGCGCTGGGAGCGCCGGGACAACCGCATCTTCCTCCGCCGCATCTCGTACGCCACCGTCGCCGATTCGACGACGCCGATCTACCGCGCCGTTCGCAATTCGAACGAAGACGTCATCCTTGGCGCCTTCAACGTGGAAGCCTGGAGTGCGGACAGCGCCGCGGTGATCGAGGTCGGCCGGTTCTACACGGCCCCGCCCACCGAGATCGGGCCGGGGTCGGCGTTCCGGACGCCGCCCGACGCGAACCGCTCGTACGTGGACCGCGTGCTGTCGTTCCCGAAAAACGTTGAAGTCGAGGCCACACTCACCTATGCCGCGCCGCCAGCCGGGACCCCGGCGCCCGCCACCGGGTTTGGCACGGCGCCAACCGGGACGGCCACCATCACGCTGCGGTGGAGCATGTTGGCGCTTCCAGAGAAGCCGATGATGCCGCGCCTGTTCGACAAGCGCGTCGGCTTCTTCTCGCTCAGTCAGGTGGACTACGGTCGTCCGGAGCAGAGGGCCGAGACGCGGAACTACATCGTGCGGTGGCGGCTGGAGAAGAAGGACCCCAATGCTGCCAAGTCGGAGCCGGTGAAGCCGATCACGTACTACGTGGATCCGGCGACGCCGGAGTGGCTCAAGCCGTGGGTGAAGAAGGGGATCGAGGACTGGCAGCCGGCGTTCGAGGAGGCGGGCTTCATTCGCGGCATCGTAGCCGCGGACGCGCCCACCAAGGAGCAGGACCCCGACTGGTCGCCGGAGGATGCGCGGTACTCGGTGGTGCGTTGGATGGCGTCCACCATCGAGAACGCCGTCGGACCGAACGTCAATGATCCACGCAGCGGTGAGATCCTCGAGTCCGACATCTACATGTTCCACAACATCATGAACCTCCAGCGGACCTGGTACTTCACGCAGGTGGGGCACCTGGATCCGCGCGCGCGTCAGTGGCCCATGCCCGACTCGCTCATGGGTGAGTTGGTGCGGTTCGTGGTCGCGCACGAGGTTGGGCACACGCTCGGATATCAGCACGACCAGAAGGGAAGCGCGCTGTACCCCACCGACTCGGTGCGCAGCCGCACGTGGGTCGCCAAGATGGGACACAGCCCGTCCATCATGGACTACTCGCGCTTCAACTACGTGGCCCAGCCGGAGGACGGCATCGCGCTCAAGGACCTGATTCCGCGCATCGGGCCGTGGGACAAGTACATCACCCGATGGGGCTACACGCCGATTCCGGCCGCGAAGACGCCGGACGCGGAGTGGGCGACGCTCGACCAGTGGTCCCGCGAACAGGAGCGTGTGCCGTGGTACCGGTTCGACGTGCGGGACGCGGGCAGCGGCGATCCCGGCGCGCACTCGGAAGCCGTCGGCGACGCGGACCCAGTCAAGGCAACCGGCTGGGGGATCAGAAGCATCAAGCAGATCGTCCCACTCCTCGTGCCCTCGACCGTGCAGCCGGGCGCGGACTTCGACGACCTCGTGATGATGTACGACCGGCTGGTCGGCCAGTGGTCCACCGAGCTGCGGCACGTCGCCTGGGTGGTTGGTGGCGTGGAAGCGCAGGAGAAGTACGGCGGACAGGACGGCGTCCGGTTCAAGCCGCTGCCGAAGTCGCGTCAGAAGGAGGCAGTGCGCTTCCTCATCGACAACGCGTTTGCCACGCCCACGTGGCTGACGCCGGAAGAGATTCTTCGGCGGATCGAAGTCGAAGGCGCCATTCGGCGCATCGTGTCGGCGCAATCGGGCGTGCTGAGCACGCTGATGAGCGATCGCCGGCTCGAACGGCTCATCGAGCACGAGGCCTTGGCCAAGAACCGAGGTGACGCGTACAGCCTGACGGAGATGGCGGCCGATGTGCGGCGGGGGATCTGGTCGGAGTTGGGCGCGGGAACCGTTCAGGTGAACGCGTATCGGCGGGAGCTCCAGCGCGCGTTCCTCAGCGCGATGGACGCCAAGATCAACCCGACGCCCGCGCAGCTTCCTGCCGGCCTGCCCGCGGGCTTCGCGGCGCAGTTCGGTCCGGCGCGCGCGACCAGCGACATCCGCGCGGTGTTGCGTGCCGAGGTGAAGGCGCTCGACGCTGACCTCGCCGCGGCCGCGGGACGGGCCGGTGACGCCGTCACGCGCGCGCACATTGCCGACGCCCGGGTGCAGATCGACCGGATTCTCGATCCGCGAAAGTAGGATTGTAGACGAACGCCCCTGCGGGCGCGGCGTGCAGAGTGGCCGGACGATCCGGCGGCTCCGCACGTCGCGTTTGCAGCCGGTCCGTCTCCCAGTGCACCTTCTGCGAGCGTCCCACGCTGCTCGCCCCGTCGCGCGCGGCCATCCCGTGCCTGCAATGGGTTACTATTAATGCTCCCGTTTCACCCTCGACAATCGGGTCCGGTCCATGTCTGACACGCTCCTCGGCTCCCCCGACCTGAAGCCCCGCACGGGCGACCTCTACAACATCGACGCCGGACTCACCGAGGAAGAGCGCGCGATTCGCGACTCGGTGCGCGCCTTCGTGGACGAGAAGGTCCTTCCGATCATCGGCCAGTGCTACGTGGACGGCCGCTTCCCGACGGAACTCATCGCCGAGATGGGGGCGCAGGGCTACTTCGGCGCGAATCTCCCGGAAGAGTACGGCTGCGCCGGACTGAGCAACGTCGCGTACGGACTGATCAATCAGGAGCTTGAACGCGGCGACTCCGGCATCCGTTCGTTCTCATCGGTGCAGGGCGCGCTGGTCATGTACCCCATCTACGCCTTCGGCAGCGAGGAGCAGAAGCGGCGCTACCTGCCGAAGATGGCGACCGGGGAGGTCATCGGCTGCTTCGGGCTCACCGAGCCCGACTACGGGTCCAACCCCTCTGGAATGATCACGCGCGCCCGGCAGCAAAAGGACGGCACGTGGGTGCTGAACGGCGCGAAGATGTGGATCACCAACGGCTCGCTCTCGCAGGTCGGCGTTGTCTGGGCCAAGACCGAAGACAACGACCCCGACGCGAAAAGCGTCCGCGGCTTCCTTGTGCCGACCGGCACGAAGGGATACGCGATCAAGGAGACGAAGGGGAAGCTCTCCCTGCGCGCCTCGATGACGAGCGAGTTGGTCTTCGACGATGTGCACCTTCCCGCGGACGCGATCCTCCCCAACTCGAAGGGGCTGAAGAGTCCGTTGATGTGCCTGACGCAGGCGCGTTACGGCATTGCGTGGGGGGCGATGGGGGCGGCGATCGCCTGCTACGAGGAGGCGCTCAGCTACTCCAAGACCCGCGTGATGTTCGACCGGCCGATCGGCGGCTTCCAGATCCAGCAGGTGCGCCTCGCCGACATGCTCACCGAAATTGTGAAGGGGCAACTGCTCGCGCTGCACCTCGGGCGGATGAAGGATGCCGGCACGTACACGCCACAGCAGGTCAGCCTGGCGAAGCGCAACAACGTGAATGTCGCCACCGACATCGCCCGCGAGGCGCGCCGCCTGCTCGGCGCCAACGGCATCCTCGCCGAATACCACTCGATGCGCCACATGGCGAACCTCGAGAGCGTGTACACGTACGAGGGGACGCACGACGTGCATTCGTTGGTGATTGGGATGGCGGAAACCGGGTTCAACGCGTTCAAGGGGTGACGGTTAACGGTGGACGGTAGACGGTAGACGATGGGCATCATCCTCTTCTCGATTCCGTTCTTCTTCCTGCTCATCGGGCTGGAGTTGGCGTATTCCGCCTGGTCGGGCAGGCACCTGCTGCGGCTCAACGACTCGATTGCCGACCTAAGCTGCGGGATTCTGTCGCAGATCAGCGGCGTCTTCACCAAGCTCTTCTCGATCGGAATCTTCATCTGGATCGGCGAGCGATGGACGCTGCAGGGGTGGGTCGGGCTCCCCGCGTGGCCATCGGCGGCGCCCTTCTACGGCGTCGAGGGGTTCCCCTGGTTCGGTGTGCGCGGCCCAGAGTTCGCCAGTTGGGCGCTGGCGTTCGTGCTGGTGGACGTCGCCTACTACTTCAGCCACCGCTACGCGCACGAGATCAACCTCCTCTGGGCGGGGCACGTGGTGCACCACAGCAGCGAGGAGTACAACCTCGCGGTCGCGTTGCGACAAAGCTCCCTGCACGGCCTGTTCTCGTGGGTTTTCTACGCGCCGCTGGCTGTACTCGGCATGCCATGGCAGATGTTCGTGGCCTGCAACGCGCTGAACCTCGTCTACCAGTTCTGGATCCACACGCGCGCCGTCGGGAAGCTCGGGCGTGTGGCGGAGTATGTGCTCAACACGCCGTCACATCACCGGGTGCACCACGGCGTGAATCCCAAGTACCAGGACAAGAACTACGCTGGCGTCTTCATCACGTGGGACCGGCTCTTCGGCACGTTCGTGAAGGAAGAGGAGGAGCCGGTGTATGGGCTGACGCACCCGCTGCGCAGCTGGAACCCGCTGTGGGCGAACATCCACGTCTTCTGGGACATCCTGAAGTCCGTCTGGACGGCGGCGTCGTGGCGCGAGCGGTGGATGTACGTGTTCGGCCCGCCGGGTTGGCGGCCTGAGCGCCTCGGCGGACGGGTAATGCCGTCGGAGGTTCAGCGCGAGACCTTCGAGCGGTACGATCCGAAGATCCCGGGCTCGCTTGCAGCGTACGGGCTGTTCCACTTCACCTGCGCCCTGCTCGCGACGTTTCTGCTGCTGGCCGGCGCCAGTGGCCTGCCGATGGCCCATATGGCGGCCGGTGGCTTTTATGTGGCAATTTCGCTGACGGCCGTCGGCGGGATCTTCGAGGCGGAGCAGTGGGCGGCGCCACTCGAGACGTCGCGACTGGTCGTGCTCGGCCTGGTCACGGCCGCGGCTTGGCGGGTGGCGATGGTGCCGGGGTGGTTCGCCGTCCTGACCGGCGTGGCGGTGGTTGGTTCTCTGGCTTGGTTCATCCCGCACCGGCGGTACCTGACGGAGAACACGCCGGCGCCGGTGATGCAGTGACTGCAGACGGAAGACGGTGGACGGTAGACGGTAGACGGTGGACGGTAGACGGTGGACGGTAGACGGTGGACGGAGACGGTGGAGCGTCGCGCTTGACACCCGGCACTCCGCGCAGCACACAACATCACAGGTCGGACTCACGTATTTCTTCAGCGCCCCCTAATCCCTGAACCCCGCACTTCGGGTGCCTATATGACCAAGACTATTCGACGTTCCTGCCTGATCGCCGCGCTCGCCGCCGCTGCCTGCGGCGGCGAGGCTGATCCGACGACGGCCAAGTTCTCCGCTGAGGGGATGCACGCCATCGACACCGCGATGCTCATGCACCACATCGGCGTGCTGGCCGACGACTCCCTGCTCGGACGCGCCCCGGGTTCGCTCGGCGAGGATCGAACCGTGGCGTACCTCGAGGCCCAGTTCAACGGGATGGGACTCAAGCCGGGCAACCCCGACGGGACGTACATCCAGAAAGTGCCCCTGGTCGGCATCACCGTGACGAACAGTCCTACGATGACCTTCGCCAAAGGCGGCGCGCGGACGTCGCTGAAGTGGCGCGATGACTTCGTCGCCTGGACCAAGCACGTGAGCCCGTCCGCGGCCCTGCAGAACTCCGAGCTCGTCTTCGTCGGCTACGGCGTCGAGGCGCCGGAGTTCGGCTGGGATGACTTCAAGGGCGTGGACCTGAAGGGCAAGACGATGGTTGTCCTGGTGAACGACCCACCGGTAAGCGACACGGCGGTGTTTGGCGGCGCGCGCATGACGTACTACGGCCGCTGGACCTACAAGTACGAGCAGGGATTGCGCCACAAGGCCGCCGGCGTCCTCATCGTCCACGAGACGAAGGAAGCGGGCTATCCGTTCGTCGTGGTCCAGGGAAAGACGGCCGAGCAGTTCGACCTCGTGACGCCCGACAAGAACATGGGGCGCAGCAGCGTCGAGGGGTGGATCACGCTCGACCAGGCGAAGGCGCTCTTCACCGTGGCGGGCCAGGACTTCGATGCGCTCAAGGCGAAGGCGGCGACGAAGGAGTTCACGCCGGTTCCGCTCGGCGTGACCGCCAGCGTCACGCTCAAGAACGCGCTGCGCACGGTGGACTCGCGAAACGTCGTGGCCATGGTGGAGGGAAGCGACTCCACGCTGAAGAGCGAGTTTGTGGTCTTTAACGCGCACTGGGATCACTTTGGCGTCGGCGCCAAGGTGAACGACGACTCGATCTACAACGGCGCCGCCGACAACGCCACCGGCGTTTCCGCGCTGCTCTCGGTCGCCAAGGCTTTCTCCATGCTTGCACCGCCGAAGCGTTCCGTGCTTTTCCTCGCCGTCACCGCCGAGGAGCAGGGGCTGCTTGGCGCGCAGTACTACGCGACGAACCCACTCTACCCGGTCAACAAGACGGTCGCGGTCATCAACATGGATGGCCTGAACACATGGGGAAAGACGTCGGATATCGTCGTGATGGGGTACGGCGCCTCAGAGCTCGATGACTACGCCCGCGCCGCAGCGGCGGAGCAGGGTGGGCGCGTGCTGGTGCCGGATCCGGAGCCGGAGAAGGGCTACTACTACCGCTCGGATCACTTCCCCTTCGCCAAGGTTGGCGTGCCGGCGTTCTATGCCGGCTCGGGCGTCACGTTCGTGGGCAAGGACTCCACCTACGGCATGCAGAAGCGCGCCGACTACACGGCCAACCACTACCACAAGCCGTCGGACGACATCAAGCCCGACTGGGATCTCTCCGGTGCCGCGCAGGACGCGCAGTTCTACTACGCCATCGGCTACCGGGTGTCGAACGCGCCGAAGTGGCCGGAATGGAGGCCGGGAAACGAGTTCAAGGCGATTCGGGATGCGAGCTTGAAGAAGTAGGGCGGGTTTCGATTGGAGCGATAGAGACGGAGGACGGTAGACGGTGGACGGAAGACAAGGGGGAGTGCGGCGTGGGTGCCGGACTCCCCCTTGTCTTCGGTCGAGGCCGCTAGTCCCTGGTCGTGCGTTTCCTGACCGCCAGCCGCCCCCGCAGCCCCCGCGGGATCAGCGAGAGTGCCCGCCACAGGATCTTGTTGCGCAGCCCGGGCACGCAGATCACGGGGCCGCCGCGCTCGATCTGCCGCAGCGACGTCTCGACAACCCGCTCGGCGCTCCCCCACAACCACGCCGGAATCTGCCGCTTCACGTGGGGCATCTCGGTGTGGATCTCCGTGTGGGTGAAGCCCGGACAGAGCGCCTGCACGCGAATGCCGGCGTCGCGCACCTCGGTGTCGAGGCCGAGCGAGAACGACGTGAGGTACGCCTTGGTGGCCGAGTAGTTGACGTTGCCGGGCCCGAAGAGGAAGCCGGCGATCGACGAGACGTTGATGATCCACCCCGCGCCGTGCTCCACCATCCGAGGCAGGGCGGCGGCGCTCAGCCGCATCGGGGCGAGCGCATGCAGGCGCAGCATCTGCATCTGCGGCTCGAGGGGGATCTTGTGCAGCTTGCCCGTGGTCGCGAAGCCGGCGTTGTTCACGAGCAGGTCGAGGCGCGGGAGGGCGGCGATGCGGGCAGCGACCTCCTCCCGGCCGGCGTCGCTGGCCAGGTCCGCCGTCCAGCATTCGCACCGCACGCCATGCGCGACGGCGAGCGCGCCGGCCAGCGCCTCGATGCGGGCCGTGGACCGCGCCACGAGGACGAGGTCATAGCCGCGCCGGGCCAGCGACTCGGCGAAGACACGGCCGATGCCGGCGGAGGCACCGGTGATCACAGCGAGTGGCATGCTGGGAGGCGGAAGACGGTGGACGGTGGACGGTAGACAGTGGATCACGACAGGCTCCGAAGAATGGCGGCTTCCCTCGCAAACAGCCACCTTCGCCCCTCCACCGTCCACCGTCCACCGTCCACCGTCCACCGTCCACCGTCTACCATCGCGTCCCCCCGGGCGCTTCAAAATCAATGCGTCGGGCACCGGCATCGACGAGGCCGGGCTGAAGTTCGACATGTCCGACTTCGACGGCTACGCCGCGGAAGTTGCCATCCAGATCACCGAGAAGCTCGGCGCCGGCGAGGTCACCGTGATCTCGCTCGGGCCCGACGTTGTGCAGGAGTCCCTGCGCAAGGCGCTTTCGATGGGGGCGCATCGCGCGGTGCAGCTCAAGCACGACGCGCCGGTGAGCGATGGCCTCGCGATCGCGAGCGCGCTCGCCGCCGAACTCAAGGACGGCGGCTACGACCTGGTGATGTGCGGGCGCATGGCCGTGGACACGCAGAATCGCTCTGTCGGCATCTTCATCGCCGAGCTGCTTGGCCTGCCGGTGATCAGCGCGATCTCCCAGCTCAACGTCGAGGGCGGTTTGGTCAAGGCGCGCCGCGAGCTGGAGGGGGCGTACGAACTCATCGAGTGCCCGCTGCCCGCCGTGGTCACCATCGACGAGGGCATAGCGCGGGCGCGCTACCCCTCGCTCAAGGGGATCATGGCCGCGAAGAAGAAGCCGCTCGACGTGAAGCCGGCGCAGCTCGGCGCGGTGACGTACGCGCTCGAGAAAATGGAGCTGCCGGCGGAACGCGCCGCGGGGCGGATCATCGGAGAGGGCAAGGATGCCGTGCCGGAGCTGGTCCGGCTGCTCAAGGAAGAGGCGAAGGTGCTCTAATGGCGAACGTTCTCGCATTCTCCGAAACGCGGCTCGGCGAACTCCGCCGTGCCGGCCTCGAGACGGTCACCGCGGCACGCCAGGTGGCGGACGCGACCGGCGGGCAGGTGCACGCCGTGCTCGTCGGGGCGCCGGGCGTGGCGCAGCACGCCGCGAAGCTCGCCGCGCACGGCGCCGATGTGGTGCTGGTGATGGAGCACGACGCCTTCACGCATTACAACCCCGAGGCGGTGACGGCCACGCTGGCTGCGCGACTGGGCAGCGGCTACCGCGCCGCCTTCTTTGCGGCCAGCGCGATGGGGCACGACCTCGTGGCGCGCGTCGCCGCGAAGATGAAGCTCGCCTATGCGTCCGACGTGACCGAGTTCACGCTCTCGGGCGACAGCGTGGCCGTGGCCCATCCGGGCTACACCAACAAGATCGTTCAGCGCTTCGTGCTGAAGGCGACCCCCGCCCTGATCTCGCTGCGCGCGGGGGCGGTCCTCCCCGCGGAGAGCGCGAAGGCAGGGACCGTGGAGACGCTGACCCCGGCCGTGGAACCGGCGAGCGTGCGCGTGAAGGTCACGCTCACCGAGAAGGCGGCGGGCGGGAAGATCGACCTCGGCGAGGCGCCGGTCATCGTTGCCGGCGGCCGGGGACTCAAGGAAGCGGCCAACTTCGCGCTCGTCGAGGCCCTTGCCGCCGCGTTCGGCAATGCGGCGGTCGGCGCGACGCGCGCCGTGACCGACGACGGCTGGCGTCCGCACTCGGACCAGATCGGCCAGACCGGACGACTGGTCAGCCCCGACCTATACGTGGCCTGCGGCATCTCCGGTGCCATCCAGCACCTTGCCGGCATGCGCACGTCGAAGACGATCGTCGCGATCAACAAGGACAAGGAAGCGCCGATTTTCAAGGCGGCCGACTACGGCATCGTCGGCGACGTGATGGAAGTGCTCCCCGTCCTGACCGAGGCGGTCAAGGCGGCGAGAGCCGGCGCATAGCGCGCCTGAGGGTGCACGAGCGGCGGGGCGGCCCCACTGGGACCGCCCCGCCGTCCTTCTACGTCAGCGTCCGTGGCGCGTGACGCCTAGTGATCCTCATGCAACGCGTACTCCATGCGCCCGGAGAAGTAGTCCTTGGTCAGCTTGGCCACCGTGCCGCTCAGGACGAAGAGTCCAATCAGATTGGGGAGCGCCATGAAGCCGTTGAGGAGCGTCCCGACCGCCCAGACCAGCGGGACCGAGATCACGGCACCAACCATCACGAGCCCGGTGAACACCGCCCGATAGAACTTGATGTGGGACGAGCCGAACATGAACTCGAAGCACTTCTCACCGTAGTAGCACCATCCGATCAGCGTCGAGAAGCCAAAGAGGAAGCTGCTGATAGCGACGATGATCGAGGGGGGCCCGGAATGACCGTTCCCATGGCCGCCGCAGTCAGGTCGCCACTCGCCCCCTGGTAGGCGGCGTCGGTCCATAGTCCGGACTCGAGAATGACGAACGCCGTCATCGTGCACACCACGATCGTGTCAATGAACACTTCCATGACTCCGACCGTGCCCTGTTCCACCGGGTGCTTGACGTCGGCCACGCCATGCGCGATGGGAGCGCTACCGAGGCCTGCCTCGTTGGAGAGAACGCCGCGGCTGACGCCAGCCTGGATGCCCTGAGCCACCGTCGCGCCAGCAAAGCCGCCCACCGCGGCACTTGGCGTGAACGCCTCGCGGACAATGTGGCCGAGCACGTCCGGGAGCGCGCCAATGTTGAGCACGATGAATGCCAGCGCAGAGAACACATAGAGGAGGATCATCGCCGGGACGAGCTTCTCCGAAGTCTTCGCGATGCGCTGGAGTCCGCCGAGCAGCACCAGGCCCACAGCAACGGTGATCAGAATGCCAGGTACCCACGTCGGAACCGTGACCCCGCCGATCGTCTGCACCGCTCCCACGAAGGTGCGAGCGACGGTGTTGGACTGCGCCATGTTCCCCGTGCCGAGTAGCGCGGCGCACATGCCGAAGAAGGCGAACGCCATCGCCAGCCCCTTGCCGAGCCTCGGGTTGGAGACGCCACGCTGGATGTAGTACATCGGGCCGCTGGCGCGCTCGCCATACGCCGTCTTCACGCGGAAATGCACGCCGAGCACTGCCTCGGAGAACTTGGTCGCCATGCCCACCGTCGCGCACACCCACATCCAGAAAACCGCGCCGGGGCCGCCCAGCAGGATGGCGGTCGCGACGCCGCCGATGTTGCCGTTGCCCACCGTCGCGGCCAGCGCCGTCGAGAGCGCCTGGAAGGGAGTAATCGTGCCTTCCTTGGCGCGGCGCCCGCCGAAGAGCCCGCCCATGGCCATCCGAAAGGACGTCCTGAAGTGCACGATCTGCACGAAACCGCTGCGCCATGTCAGGATGCCGCCGACGATGAGCAGCACCAGCGGCATGACAAACGGCTGCCAAACGTCAATAGAGAGAATCCAGTCGGTCAGCACGTTCATGTTTGGTCTCAGAAAAGGGAGCTTGGCTCAGCCGCCGAACATGCCTCGGGCGGTCATGATGATGATGAACAGGATAGCCACTGGACACACATACTTGATGAGCACCGCCCAGAGACGCGCTCCGGGGAACGCGACGCCGCCGGCAGAGAGCTCCGCAATCGCGTGGTCAGCACCCCACACCCAGCCGACGAAGATGGCGATCAGCAGTCCGCCGATGGGCAAGGCCCAGTTGTTCCACACGATTGCCATCAGCGAGAGGAAGTCCATCTCCACGCCCGGCATGCGGGAGAGCCCCGCCACGGCGCCCTGGGAGAGCACGGACGGGATCGCCAAGGCGAGCACAACGCCGGTCAGCACGTAGATGGCCTTCTTGCGCGGCCAACCCTTGTCCACAAGCGCGGCCGTCGGTACCTCAAGCAGCGAGATGGTGCTGGTGACCGCCGCTAGACTCAGCAGAATGAAGAAGGCCGCCCCGAAGAGATGTCCCCCGGGCATGGTCGCGAAGAGCTGAGGCAACACGGCGAAGATCAGCCCTGGGCCGCCGGCGGCCGGATCAAACCCGGCAATCGAGAAGCCCGCAGGGAAGATGATGAAGCCGGCGAGCAGTGCAACCGTGGTATCGAGTCCCGCCACCCACCCAGCGGCCCCCACGACACTTGTGGACTTGGACAGATAGCTGCCGTACGTGATCATGCAGCCCATGCCCAATGACAGCGAGAAGAACGCCTGCCCGAGCGCGGCGTTGAGCACCGAGATATTGGTGACTTCGCTCCACTCAGGCTTCAGGTAGTACGCGACGCCCGCGGACGCCCCCGGCAGCGTGAGCCCGCGGATCGCCAGCAGCACGAGAAGGACCAGGAGTGCCGGCATCATGACCTTCGACGCCCGCTCAATCCCCTCGCGAACACCACCGAGGATGATCGCCGCCGTGATGCCGAGGACGGCGAACGCGAGCACAAGGTTCTTCCCCCCATCCGCCACGAATGCGCTGAAGTAGCCGGCCACCTGTTCGGGCGTGCCCGCAACGGCCCCTGTCGCCGTGAACCAGATGTAAGCGACCGTCCAACCGGCGATGACGGAGTAGAAGGAGAGGATGCCGACGCCCGCCATCACGCCAAGCGCGCCGACCACCCACCACGGTGTGTTCGGCTTCGTCACCGCGAACGCCTCGATCGGCGACTTGCCCGACGACCGGCCGAGCGCAAGCTCGGCGACCAGGATCGGAAAGCAGATCACGAAGACGCAGAAGAGGTAGAGCACGACGAAAATCGCGCCGCCCCCCTTTCCGACCTGCATGGGGAAACCCCAGATGTTGCCCAGGCCGACGGCCGAACCGGCCGCGGCGAGGATGAATCCAATCCGGGAACCCCAGTTGCCGCGGGCTGCTTGTGCACTCATTGGTGGGCGACGCTCCAGCGGAGGTCCACGAAGGCGGTACGCACGAGCCAAGCGGTCCGCTGCGCGCGCCGACGATCCGATCAAGGATGACCCGCGAAGCTTACGGGCTCCGCCGGAGGTGTCAAGCGTCCGGGCGCGACCCACGACACGCACTGATGGCCAGGGTGATCCCGACGAGGGGTGCGGTGTGAGCTGAACTCCCTGCTGTCCCGCCCGCTCAATCTTCGCTAGCTTCTGCTCCATGACCACCGCGAATCTGCTGTTCGCCCTCATCGTCGCCCTCGCCTTCGGCTTCTTCGCTTACAACGTCCAGCGGCTGGTGGGCTACCTGCGCATCGGGCGGCTCGACGATTCGCGGTGGGACCACGTGCCAAAGCGGCTCTACAACCTGATCGCCATCGGCATCCTCCAGCGAAAGATCTTCCGCGACTGGATCGCCGGGCCGATGCACGCGGCGATCTTCTGGGGCTTCTGCGTGCTCACCGTGGGTACGGGCGAGTTCATCGCCCGTGGCATCCTGCCGAACTTCACGCTGGCGAAGTTCATGCCGCAGTGGGCGTACTGGTTCTATCAGGTCAACCAGGACCTCTGGGGACTGATCGTTATTGGCGCCGTCGCATTTGCGCTGTGGCGCCGGTTGACGCACCGCGTGAAGCGACTGCAGGGTGCGGAAACGCACCCTAATGACCCGCTGCTCATCCTGAGCTGGATCGGCCTGCTGATGATCACGATGTTCGGCGCCGAGTCGTTCGAGATGGTCGCGTTCCCCACGCACGCGTCGCCGTACTACCGCCCGATCTCGTACGGACTCGCCCAGGCGCTGGCGTTTGTGCCGCAGGACTGGGCCGCCTTCTTCCGGTCGCTCAACTGGTGGTCCCACGGCCTGCTCGTCCTTGGCTTCCTGAACTACCTGCCATACTCGAAGCACCTGCACGTCGTCGCGTCGCTCCCCAATGTCTACCTCTCGAACACGAGCGGCCCGGGACAGGCGGGGGTGATGGGGTACATGGACCTCGAGGCGGAGACGGAGCAGTTCGGCGCGAAGGACGTCGAGCACCTCTCGTGGAAGAGCCTGCTGGACGGTTTCGCCTGCACGGAGTGTGGGCGGTGCACGTCGGTCTGCCCGGCCAACACCACGGGGAAGCTGCTGTCGCCGCGGAAGATCATCGTGAATGTGCGGGAGCGGTTAGAACAGAAGGCGGCGATGGTGACGGTGGACGGTGGACGGTTGACGGTGGATGACAAGCCACTGCTCGACGGGTTCATCTCGGAACAGGAGCTCTGGGCGTGCACGACTTGCCGCGCGTGCGTGCAGGAGTGTCCGGTCTCCATTGACCAGCTATCGGTGATTCTCGAGATGCGGCGCAATCTCGTGCTCGGCGAGTCGCGCTTCCCGGAAGAGGTGATGCCCGCCTTCGAGAGCATGGAACAGCGCGGGTCCCCGTGGGCCTTCGACCCGGGCGACCGCGGCAAGTGGAGCGAGGGGCTCGACGTCCCGACCCCGATGGCCGAGCTGGCCGCGCGGGGCGAGACCGCCGACATCCTCTACTTCGTCGGCTGCATGGGGTCGTTCGACGACCGCGCGAAGAAGACGACCGTGGCCTTCGCGAAGATCATGAAGGCGGCGGGCGTGAACTTCGCCATCCTCGGTCGCGAGGAGAAGTGCAACGGCGACCCGGCGCGCCGGATCGGCAATGAGTACCTCTACCAGATGCTCGCGCGCGAGAACGTGGAGACGCTGGCGAAGTATCAGGTGCGCACGATCGTCACCGCCTGCCCGCACTGCATGCACCAGCTGGGCAACGAGTACCCGCAGTTCGGCGGGCACTACGACGTCATCCACCACTCGACGTTCATCGAGCACCTGATCGCCCAGGGGCGGGTGCCGCTGCGCCACGAACTGCACGAGCCGGTGAGCACCTTCACATACCACGACTCGTGCTATCTGGGGCGCTACAACCAGATCTATGACGCGCCGCGCGAGACGTTACGGCGGGCGCTCCCTGTCGTGCGCCTCGTCGAGATGCCGCGCTCCGGGGACCGCGGGCTCTGCTGCGGCGCCGGCGGCGGGCGGATGTGGATGGAGGAGAATGAAGGCAAGCGCATCAACGCTGAGCGCGCCGAGGAGGCCCGAGCGCGCCGAGGAGGCGCTCGCGACGGGCGCGCAGTCGGTGGCTGTGGCCTGCCCGTTCTGCATGACGATGATGCGCGATTCCATCTCGGCGCGTGACGAGTCGGTGCAGGTCTACGACATCGCCGAGGTGGTGGCCGACCGGCTGGCGTAGCGGCGGAATACGCGCCGGGAGCGGCGCGGGAAGCGAGGGCGCCCGGCCGCGATCGGCAGCCGGGCGCCCTCGCTTGCCGGCGGCGCCGCTATTTGCCGGAGCTCAGTGACACGACGTACGCCGCGACCGCCGAGACTTGGCGGTCGTTGAGCGGGCTGCCGCCACCGGGCGGCATGGGCGTGCTGCCCTGCTTGGGCTTCATCACGCCGGTCTTGACCGTGGCCTTCACGAAGTCGACGCCGCCGTCGCCGTGCAGCCACGTCTTGTCGGTAAGATCCGGGCCGAGGCCCTTCATGCCCTTGGCATCCAGGCCGTGGCACGTCCAGCACAGGCCGCCGGCGGCCTTGCCCTTGAAGATGTTCTCCCCAAGCGCGCTCTGCGCCTTGGGGTCTGCGCCTTGTCGTCGCCCTGTCCCTGGGCGGCTACGGGAGATGAACCGCCGAAGGCGGCGGCGATGACGAGGGCGATGCCCGCCGCGCCGATCAGGATGCGAGCGATGCGAGTCATGGTTAGAAGGCCAGGTTGATGCCCGCGATGAGGCGCGCGCGGTCGCGCTCGAAATCCCACGTCGTCTCGCCCATCAAACGGACGTTGCGCTTGAGGAGGTAATGCAGGCCAAAGGTGCCAGTCGTGTACTGCGAGACCGTCGAAGGGTCGTCCCCGCGCTCGCCGATGCGAAGCGACACTACCGGTGCGCTGGCGTCCACGTAATTGAGCAGGCCGGTCACGAACCACTGTCCCGCCGGTCCCTGCGGCCACAGAATGACCTCGGCCATGGCCGCGTCCACCGTCGTGCTGAACGGGGCGGTGCGATTGCCGAGGCAGGGGTTGGCCACCGTGCAGGAGCCGAGGAACGGGTTGCTGTCCCAGCGGCGGAGGGCCTGCACGTTGAGCTCACCCATCGATCCGAGCGGCACCGTGGCGTCGGGTCCGAAGACGCGCATCGTGCTCGATGCCGCCCCCGCCCCCTGCTTGCCGGTGTAGCCAAAGACGCCGACGCGCAGTCGCCCGATGTCCTGCGAGATGCGCAGTGCGAAGTTTTTATTGTTGTCGGTGTCGTACTGCCTCGCGCTGTTCGCGTGATTGAGTCCGTCACCGGTCACCACCTCAGCCGTGATGTCCGTGCCTGCGCGTGGAGACCAGAGCGCCATCAGCCCGCGATCATAGGTCAGGTCCGACGCGACGCGTCCGACCTTCACGCGATACGGCTGGTAGTCATCGTAGTGCAGTCGCAGTTCGCGCTTGAACGCCGGGTCGGACACCTGGAATTGGCCGACGATCAGGCTGACGCCGCTCCCCTTGATGTCGGTGAACTGCACGTACGCGTCCTCCAGCCCCGCCACTTCCCCGCGCTCGGTTAGGAGGAAGTACATGTAGTAGCTGATCTTGTCAGCCACCTGCCCGCCGCTGAGCACCTTCACGATCCATGGCGTCTGCTGGTCCACCGCGGCGTCGCCGGCCCGGCGGTCGGTCAAGAAGCGCTGATACGCCTCAAAGCGCACCGCCAGCGGAAGGGAATTCGGCAGGCGAAGCAACGGGTCGCCGGTATCGACGGTGTCGCGCGCCGGCTCGCCCACGGCCATCTCGAAACCGTTGCCCGCGAAGTTCTCGCCGAACGTGTTGAGGCGAGGCGCGGGCGCGTGGCACATGGAGCAACTCACGCGGTACTTGCGGGCAAACGCCGGGATGGCGTGCGCGTCAGCCGGGAGAAAGCTCAGGGCCACCAACAGCACCGTGCCGGCGGCCAGCATCCGTTCAACGAATCGTGGCATCTGGGACCTCAGTAGGTCTTGCGCCCCGCGGTGGGGCGGGCCATGGGGGCCGTGCTCCTGCAATACTACGTCCGGAGCGCATCTCGTGCTGTAGGGTGACCACCCGCATCGGGTGGCGAATTCTCCCTCGCGACGCGTCAGATCCGCAGCTCCTGCTGTGCCTCGGGCGTCAACACGGTAAGGAGAAAGCGTGCCCCGTCGCGGCGCACCACCACGCGCGTCTGGCAGGTCTCGCAGCGTCCCGTGATCGGCGCGACGCTCGTGAACTGCTCGATGCGGTACCCGCACAGCGGACAGAAGAACGGAGGGAGCGCGTCGAGTGACACGACGGCCCGCGAGCCCGGAAGACGTTCAGGTTCGCCGTCCGCGCGGCTGATGACCGACGACGCCGTCGCGAATAGCAGCTGTCGCTCCGTCTCAGTCATTCCGGCGAGCTGGGCGGGCGTGGCAAGTCCGCGGCTCTGAAGCTCCCGCACGACACTCGAAGGCGTCGAGGGGCTGCTCGTGGGCTCTCCCAGCGTGCGCGTCGGCCCCAGATCGGCTCGCAGCCGACGCCCAACCAGCCAGATCGCGATCACCGCCCCAGCGAGCACCACCAAGGCGCCGACGACGAGACGCAGGTCCATTTGCAGCAACGGCTGGTTCACCCGAGCCGCACCTCGTGAATGGTGATCGTGTGCTTCGCTGCCCCTTCCTCATGC